>Ga0163152_10002483_pt1 | contig 26136 bp, 17 predicted proteins | sample OliLakLV19MP8IB2_FD_148635 | JGI IMG/M metagenome (GOLD analysis project Ga0163152, IMG submission 148635) | Freshwater microbial mat bacterial communities from Lake Vanda, McMurdo Dry Valleys, Antarctica - Oligotrophic Lake LV.19.MP8.IB-2 | ecosystem: Environmental > Aquatic > Freshwater >...
GGGGAGCGGCAGCGGGTCCATGGGGCTGATGATCAGCGCCGATGGTGCGTGGGTGTATTCGTGCCAGTCGCTGCACGCGCTGCTCGGCCTCGTCGCGGCCGCGTTGACCGGAAGAGGGGTATGGGCGGTGGCACGGAAAGCCGGCGCACCGGACGGCAGCGCGAGCGTCGCCGGCTGGGTCGCCGGACTGGTCTTGCTGGGGACGGGCTGGACCCTTGTCTGCGCATCGCTGGCGTACAACGAGATGGGTGTGCTGGTCTGCACCGCGGGCGCGATGCTGCTGTGCGTGGACCGCCCCCCCCCCGCGGCCGCCGACGGCTCGCGCGGAGCCGGAAGCCTGTTTCGCGCGGTGGGAATCGGTTTCTTTGTCGGCATCGCGACCTCGTGCAAGCCCACCGCACTCCTGCTCATCGGACCCGCGACCGGAATCATGATGCTGGGCATGTTCCCCCGGCGAATATGGGCTACCGCTGTCCTTGCCGGGACGGTCGGCGGGCTTCTGGCGATCACGCCGTGGCTGGTGCGCAACGCGATCGCGGCGGGCAATCCGGTCTTCCCCTTTGGCGCTGGACTTCTGGGCATGGGGCACTGGACCGCGGAGCAGACGGCCCGGTACGCACGGGCGCACACCTATAGCGGATCACTTGTTGACCGACTCTCCCTGCTTATCTCAGCGCGGGGCTGGCTGCACCCGCAGTGGGGAGTCACGCCTTGGGTCGCGCTCGGGGCGGCGACGCTCGCGCTCGTCCGCGCACGCTCCCGGCGCATCGCCCTGCTGCTCATCGCGGGGATTGTCTGCGGCTTGGCGGCGTGGCTGTTTCTCACGCACCTCCAGTCTCGTTTTCTGCTCCCGCTCATCGTGCCTATGACGCTGCTCATCGGCGCGGCGGCCGGAGGAATGGGTGGTACCGGAACTACTGAAGATCGCGATCCTCGTCCGCGACCGCACACGCTGGTCCGTCGAGTCGCAATCTGGGCGCTCATCGCGGCGCTCGGCCTGACGCCGGGTCTGCTCTCACTGCTCGGATTTGCAACCCAGAACGGCGGCGCGCCCAACGCCGTGCTCATCGGCGGTGTGGGCGAGTTCACGGGGATGACCCGCGTGCAGAGCGTGTACCGCGATCTGCCGCCAGGTGAGAGAGCGGTGCTGCTCCGCGGATCGGCCCCGCCCTTTGAACTCATGAACCTCGCGGTGCAGCCGGCGGTGCTGGGCGGGGACGCGCGCGCTGCGCTGCTCGGGCTGGAGAAGGACCTGCCGCCGGGCGAGCCCAGCGCGGTCTATCTGCTCGGCGACGCGGCCCCGCTGTACTACCTGGGCGCATCGGGCGGGCGGAGTCCGAGCGTGGTCTACCACACGACCTGGGATCGATCCATCTTCGGCAATGCGATCCGCGCGGATTCCAAGGAACACGGCTCCGCGGATGGTCCGGGCGCGTGGACCGACTTTCTCCGCGCCCGCGGCATCGGCTTCGTTCTCGTGAACCACAGCGAGTTGAAGCGCTTGATCGACAAGGACCACAACTTCGACCCGGATGTGACCACGACGCGGGTGGAACGGTGGCTTACAGACCCCGCTTCGCGCCTGCGGGTGGTTCGAGCGTGGACATTTCACAGCGGCGGGGACGAGGTCAACAATCCAGCCCCAGGCGGGGAGTGGACGGGACGCGACGGTCTCGTGCTCGTGCAACTGTTGGGGGCGACCGAGCCAACCGGGGAAGGGGCAAGATGAGCGGCAGCGCGGAAGGCGAATCGGGCCGCAAGTCTCAGTCCGCGATCAACACAGGCAAGGACCTGGACCCGCTTGCGCCCGCGGGGAGCGAGGCACGCAGGAGAAGGTCCCGCGTCGCCATCGCCCTCAACGTGCTGGGCTGTGCGCTGGGCCTCGCGCTGCTGTGGTGGTGTGGCGCCCGGGCGCTGTCCGCGTCCAACCGCGATCAACTGGCGCTGCTCTGGCGTGCGCCGTGGTGGCAGGCGGCGGGCCTGGTGGGGGTCTCGCTGCTCAACGCGGTGTGCAGCGCGATGGTCTTCCGCTCGGCCGTCTCGCCCGTGCGCAGACTCCCGATCCTCGATGTCGTGTGCGTGAACTTCGTTGCCTCGCTGGGCAACTACATGCCCTTTAAACTGGGCCTCGTCTTTCGCGTGCTGACGCATCACCGGCGCAACGGCCTGCCGCTCCTCACGATCGGCGCGTGGATGGGCGCCATGGCGGTGCTGATGCTCTGCGTGCTCGGACCGGTCATGCTCGCGGGTCTGTGGCGAGGGCGCGTGGACGGGGCATGGTGGCTCGCCGCCGCCGGAGGCACTCTGGTACTCTGCACGCTGGTGGTGCTCGCGGCCAGGCTGGCGGGGACGGGGCGTGGCTGGGAGTTCGTTCAACGCATGTGGCTCGCGATGCCCAAGCCCCGCCGATTTCGTGCGGAGTGGGGCGACGTGATGCTCGATCGCATCCGCGAGGGGACGCGCATGCTCGGCTCGCCCGCTGCGGTAGCGCAGGCCGTCATGTGGCGGGTCGGCGACCTGGCCACGCAGTCGCTCCGGTTCCTCATCTCCGCCACCATCATCGGGCGCACGCTGACATGGGACCAGTCGATCCTCGCGGGCAGCACCTACTACCTCATCGGCTCGGTGTCGCCGACGGGCCAACTGGGCGTCCGCGAGGCCGGCACCGCGGGCATCGTCGGCAAGTTGCTCGTGGGCATCGACTTTGACGCCTTCAGTCTGATCGTGATGATGGTGACGGCGGCGGAACTCTTCTCGCTGCTTCTGGGCGCGGGAGTTTCGATGCTCTACCTCGCGCGCCGACCCGTCATCGCCCCGTCACCGGCGGTCGCGTCCTGACCCGAACCCCATCTGCGCGATGTGAGTCGATCCGAACGTTCCTCACCGCTTCCGGTTGTCGAACGTGAACCGCTTCACCGCGTTGTCCGCCGTGACGACGATCGTGCGCAGCCCCTGCGACCCCGGCGTGGTGAGGAACGCGCCTGTGGCGATGCTGCCAACCTGCCGGGCCGAGAGCGTGCGGCCCGCGCTGTCCAGGACGAACATCCAGGCCTTGCCCGCGCCCGGGTTCGCCGCGCCGTCCCGCGGGAAGATTGCCGCGAGCACCACGACCTCGATGCGCGAGTCGCCATCGAGGTCCGCGGCCTCGACAAACGGCACCTGCGCTGCCGCGCCCGCCGGTGTGGGCACAGTGAACGACCATCCAAGATCGCCTTCTGCGTCGTGGTAGCGGACGACGGCCACCGGCGATTCGCTGTAACCCTCGGTCGTGGCGACGAGCCACCCGCGAGGACCGGCGATCTGCGCGGGCGATGCGTAACCGATGAACCCGCGCGGCGCACCGCGCAGTCGGACCTTCTCAACGGTCGCGCCATCGGGCGAGATCACCACCAGCCCGCCGCTGGAATAGTCCGGCGCGACAAACTCCGCCCGCCCATCGCCGGTTGTGTCGCTCATGCGCCCGCCCGCCGCGGCGGAGACGCCCTGGCTGCGCTCTCCCTCGGACAGGAGGCTTGGGTTGAGCGTCTCTGGGCCGGCCGAAACGGGCGCGGCGGAAGGCCCCGTGTCGTCATCGGGCATCTGCCGGTCGTCAGCGCCCTGCGCAAAGCGCGCCAGCGCCTCCGCGCTGTGGATGGTCTCGCCCCGGAGAACCGCCTCGATGCGGTCGGTCAGTTTCTGCTCGAGGTTCTGCTCACCTCCCAGGTCGATGTCCTGGATGATGCCCTTGGCGTCGATGATGACCGAGCAGGGGATCGCCGAGACGCGGTACGCGCTGCCGAGTTCACCCTCAAAGTCGAGGATCTGGCGGAAGTTGATGTTGCGGGCCGCGAGAAACTCGCGCACCTTGTCCTCGCTGCCGGCGCGGTCCTGGTTGATGCCGATGACCACCACGTTGCGCCCGGCGAACCGGGAGGCGACGTTCTGCACCTGCGGCATGACGGCCACGCACGGCGCGCACCACGTCGCCCAGAAGTCCAGCACGACGACCTTGCCGCGAAGGCCTTCGAGCGACACCTCATCGCCCGAGAGTGTCTGGCCCGCGAAGGCCGGCGCGGGCTGTCCGATGAACGCCATCTGCGCACCGCCCTCGGGCGATCCGAACTCAAACGCATCAACCTTCTTCATGGACGGGGGAGGCGTGTACTCAAAGGCAGACGCGTCCACGGTCTCGTTCGCGCGGATCGCGCTGAAGGCGTAGAGGACTTCCGCCTTGTCGATGGTTTTGGGCGTGCCTGGCATGTCGGCATCGGGCGCGCCCGCGAGCATGTTGGCGAAGGTCGCGGTGAGGTCGATGCGGACCTCCTCCAGCAGGCCGGTGTCGTCGGCGAGCCACGCGGAAAACGGCGATGCGCCCATGCCGGGCATTGCGGGGTCGGTGACGCCGCGGATGCGCGTGCCCGCGCGACCCTTGCGGCTCTCCTTGGCCGCGCCCTCAAAGACCGTGCCGGATCGGAAAAACCGCTCGATGGCCTGACCGCCTCCTGCCGACCCCAGCAGCACGAGCGCCGGGCGGTGCTGGTGGAGGAGACTGAGTACGGGGTCGGCCGCGGACGCATCAATGTCGGTGGGCGTTGCGGACTGCGTGTACTGGCCGACCTGCTCCATGATCGCCCAGACCGTCTGCCCGTTGGAGATGAGGCGGACCTCATCGGTGCGGACGGCGAACCGCCCCGGCCGCTGGAACAGGAACTCGATCTCGTTGGTCGTGCTCTGCTCGACGGCCTCGCCCACTGCGTCCCTGCCGCGCAGGTCGAAAGTGACCTCGGCGCGGTCCCGGTAAGAGGTCAGTGCGGCGTAGGCCCGCTGGGCGCGCTCCAGCACCGCGCGGACCTCGCCGGGGATCGGCGCGGCGGGAACAACTGCCGGGACAGGCTGCACGCCCGGCAACCCGGCGTTCCCTTCCGCGCCGCGCGTGCCCTGCCGCGCGAATGCCGAGGGTGAGGAGACGAGTGCCGCCGTCAGAATGACCGCCGCGTATGCCAGACCGACCATGTGGTGGACTCCGAAGTGGCGCCGCTCTGAAGAGCGATGCGAGGTGTCAGCCAAGATGACAGCCAAGTTGGCACCGCTCTCCAGCGCGGTGCAAAATGTCAAACTCAAACACCGGTCTGGAGATCGGTGCCACCTCAGACCCGCCACAACCTATCGCCGGCCGCGTCCGCTGCGGCGCTCCCCGCCCTGCTTCTTGCCGGCCCTCGCTGGGGCCTTGCCCGTCGCCTTGCGGATGGGCTTGACCAGCGCCGCCTTGCCGGCCGGTGGCTGCTCGGTCGCGGTGCCGGACGCTTCTGATTCCGCGTCATCATCCTCGAAGAACGACTCCGCATCGTCGCCGCCGTCCTCATCATCGCCCAGGCGGACCTCGATGTCCGGCTCCTCGCCGGGGCTCTGCGGGGTTGTACCGAACTGCTCGAGCAGCGCTGCATCGTCGTCGCCGTGCTCGCCCAGGCCCGCCAGGGCGCGCCCCTTGCTCTCGGCGTGCCGCCCGGAGAGCAGGTCGTCAAGTTCCGCGCGCTTCCGCGCGCGGATGAGCAACTTGATGGGCACCTCACCAAACTCCAGTTCCTCGCGCAGGCGGTTGAGCAGAAACTTCTGGTAGTTCACGGTGAACAATCGCGGCGTGTTCACCACCAGCACGATCGTCGGCGGGCGCACCGCGACCTGCGCGATATAGAACGCCTTGGCGAACGTGCCGAGTTTGCTCGACGGTCCGCGCGTCGCCAGGATGTTCCGAAGCACCCGGTTGAGTTTCCCCGTCGAGACGCGCTTGTTGGACTGCTCGAAAAGTTCGAACGCCAGGCGCACCGTCTCGGCGACGTTCTCCCCCTCGTGGGCGGAGATGAACGCGATGGGCGCGAACGGCAGGCCCTTGAGTTCCTTGCGCAGATACTCCTCGAACATCTCGGGGTTGATGTCCTGGCCGCGCTGGGCACCCCCCTTGGCGACCTCGCCCTCCACCATGTCCCACTTGTTGACGACGATGACGCACGGCTTGTACGACTTCTGGATCATCTGGCCGAGGTGCTGGTCCACCTGGCTTGTCGGCTCCGTCGCGTCGATCATCAGCAGCACCACGTCCGCTCGCTCGACGCTTCGCTGCGCCCGGTCGAACGCGAACCACTCGATGCGGTCGGCGAAACTCTTCTTCTTCCGCAGGCCGGCGGTGTCGATCGCCACGAACGTGTGCCCGTCCATCTCGAAGCGCACATCGACCGCGTCCCGCGTCGTGCCCGCGATCTCCGAGACGATCACCCGCTCCTCACCCGCCAGCGCGTTCACCAGCGTGCTCTTGCCCGAGTTGCGCTTGCCGATGATCGCGATGTGCATCTCGCCCGCGGCTCTGGAGCGCTCCTCCTTCGCGTCCGCCGCGCCCCACTCCTCCTGCCCAGGCAGCGCCGCCACCGCCTCGTACAGCGCATCGATGAAGTCGCGCCGGAAATAGTTATTCTTCGCCGAGACCGCCAGCGGCTGACCGAAGCCCATCGCCGCGGCCTCAAGCGCGTGCGCCTCCCAGCGCGGGCCGTCGGTCTTGTTCCCCACCACGATCACCCGCAGGTTCGGGTTGGACCTTCGCCCCAGCACGCGCTCGCGCAGCAGCCGCGCGATCTGCTCATCGGCCGTGGTCACGCCCGACTGCGCATCGATGACGAACAGCACCAGGTCCGCGCCGGCCACCGCCTCGGAGATCTGGTGCTCGATGTCCTTGGTCAGACGGGTGAGGTCCGAGCCCACATCGTCGAACCGGCCGCCCTCCGCGACATACACGCCGTAACCGCCAGTGTCGGTGAGTTCGATCGTTCGAACGATCCCGCCGTGGTCGGGCAGGGCCTGCTCGGAATGGGTGAGGTCCACCAGGATGCTGACCCGGTCCCGCGTGGTGCCCGGGGTGGGGTCCACGATCGACACCTTGTCGTGCGCCAGCATGTTCAGCAGGGACGACTTGCCGACATTCGGCCGACCAACGATCGCGACGCGGGGAACGGGCATGGGGAAGGGTATGCCCGTGCGGGCTGATACCCGCACCATTCGCGTACTCGGCCGCGGACACATCGCGCAGCCATGATGAGGTGAGAGTGTGATGAGGTGACGAGGTGAAGAAAAAGTACCTCACCTTCTCACCTTCCCACCTTCTCACTATCTCATCTTCTCACCTCATCACGCCTTCAACTCCGCCGCACCAACACACAGGTACAACGCGGCCATCCGCACCGCGAGTCCGTTGGTGACCTGCCGGAGGATCACGCTTCGCGGGCCGTCGGCCACCTCATCCGCGATCTCGATGCCGCGGTTCATGGGGCCTGGGTGCATGACGATCGCCCCCGGCCGGAGCAGGCGCGCCCGTTCGGCCGTGAGCGCGTAGCCGCGGGAGTACTCGCGGATGCTCGGGAACGCGGATGAGGCCTGCGCGGGGCGTGCTGTGTCGCCGGGTTTCGTGGGTGGGAGGGCCGCGTCGCCGTGCCGCTCGAACTGCACTCTGAGCATGTTCACCGCATCGACCGTCGGCAGCACGGCCTCCAGGTCGTCATCGACCGTGCAACCCAGCGTCTCCATGCTCCGCGGTGCGAGCGTCCCCGGCCCGACGCACACAACCTGTGCGCCGAGCTTTGTCAGCCCCGCGATGTTCGACCGCGCCACGCGCGAACTCGTCACATCACCCACGATCGCCACGCGCAGGCCCGTCAGGTCGAACGTCTCCAGCCGGCCGTGGGCCTCGGCGAGCGTGTAGATGTCCAGCAGGCCCTGCGTCGGGTGCTCGTGCTTGCCGTCGCCGGCGTTGATGACGGCGCACCGGACCCCGGCCGCGACCAGCCCCGGCGCGCCCGACGACTTGTGGCGAACGACCAGCGCATCCACGCCCATCGCCTCGACGTTGCGCGCGGTGTCAACCGTGCTCTCGCCCTTGCTCACGCTCGAGCCGCTGCTGGTGAGGTCGATCACGTCCGCGCTCAACCTCTGGGCCGCGAGCGTGAAACTCAGGCGAGTCCGCGTCGAATCCTCGAAGAACAGATTCGCCACGACCTTGCCCCGCAGCGCGGGCACCTTCTTCACGCTCCGCGCCGACACCTCCGCGAAGCCCGCGGCGGTCCCCAGCAGCGTCCGGAGTTCGTCCACGCTCAACTCCTGCAGACCCAGCAGCGACCTGTGCGTCCACAGCGGCGGCAGCGCGTGGGAGTGCGGGGAACTGGGCTGGGCGGTGAGCCCTTGGGACGCGCCTGCGGTCTTGGTAGTCATCAAAGCATGAGGGTATCCGCTCCCAACACCTTCGAGAGTCAGAGCCCGGAGCGCGAGCGACGGGTTGTGCCGGGGTCGCAAGCCGGCCACCAACCGATCCAGCCACCCCCGATATGCCCTCGGTTCACGCGCGCGGCAGGAGCCTTTCCGCCAGATTCTTGCGCCATCCAACTCTCATGCGATGCGGCGCAACCCGTCGCTCGCGCTCCGGGCTCTGATGATCCTTTGCCCCGTCGCTGCCCCCCTCACTCCCTCGGATTGATCGTGATCCGATTCATCTCGTCCTGCGGCATCAACCGCACATCCACCTTCTCGCCCGGCCCCGGCTCCAGCCGCAGGGCCGAGTGCTCCGGCTGGATCGGGATCTCGCGCTCCGGCCGCTCCACCAGCACCGCCAGCCGCAGCCGGCTCGGTCGCCCGAAGTCGAGGATCTCCCGCAGCGCGGCCATCACGCTCCGCCCGGTCATCAGCACATCGTCGCACAGCACGATCTCGCGCCCGGCGACATCGAACGGGATCGATGTCTTGCCCACGCGAGCTGCCGCGCCGGTCTCCGACAGGTCGTCGCGGTACAGCGTGATATCGATCGAGCCGACATCACGCACGCCCAGGCGCTGCGCCAGCCGCTCGGCGATGACATCACCCCGCCGCCTGATGCCGATCAGCGCCAGGTTTGCCGGGTCGTTGGTCGCGTTGCGGATGTCCGCGGCGAGGGCGTCGAGGAGTTTCTCAACCTGGGCTTCGTCGGCGATGAGTCTCATGCCGCGAGTATAACGGGTTGGCGGGTGTCTTTGGGGTGCCTCGCCGCTTCGCGACGACAGCGCGTCGCGAGGGGGGGGCGACGCGGTACCCAGGAGCGCGGTACCCAGGAGCGGCGCGGCACTCAGGTCACTGACCGCCCGCAGCCGCCACCGGCGCGGGCTTCCCGCCCGCCGCGGCGAAGGTGTTGTTCATGTGCTTGACCACCTCTTCCGTGATGTCCAGGTCTTTGTGGATGAACAGCATCCGCTTCATGGTGATGGCCCGAAGCACCGTCTCCGAGTTGCCCTTGGGCACCGTCACCGATTCATCGCTCACCAGCACCATGTGGTAGCCGTTCTGCACCGAGAGTTCCTGGATCGCCGTGTTGACCTTGAGGTAGAGGTCGCGAAACAGGTCCGCCTGCTGGCCATCGAGTTTGCGGTTGGAGAGTTGGGCCTCAACCTCCGCGCGGAAGACCATCTCGCGCAGGTCCTCGACGGCCTTTGAGCGCTGCGGGCTTGCCGCGGCCATCGCGGTCAGGGCCGTCTGCTTCTCATCAATCTGCTGCTTGAGCGCATCGAGTTCCTTCTGCTTGATGTCGTAGGCCTTCTTGAACTCCGCGCCCTTCGCGCTCTTCTCATCGAGGCCGTTGATCAGTTTCTCGAGGTCCACCACCGCGATTGTCGCCCCCTTGGGAGGTGCGCCAAACAGCCCGACCGATGCGGTCACCGCGCCCGTCCCGACCGCCGCCAGCGCGGCAGCGCCGACGATCAGACCCGTCATCCGCCAACGCCTGGTTACCATCGCACTCATCGTTGACCTCCGTGATCCCGCTCCCCGCCCTATTCATACCGCTCGGCAGTCCGGGCGCCGGCAGATGCTAAACCACCCTGACCCTCAAAACCACGCGCAAATGCAAACCCCTGCTTCTCAAGGTGGTATCGCTCTCCCGAGCGGTGCTGGGCAATCCACATCCTTCCGAGCCCCGATCCCACCCGAGCCTGTCGAGGCGTTCGACCTGTCCCACCCCCGGGTTCCCGCCGGGTCGTTCGCTTCCGGGCACGGGCTTGAGGGCCTGCGCATCCTTCATCTTTCCGATCTGCACACGCGCCGCATCGCGCCCGCGTCGGATCGCTTCGGACGATTGGTGCGTGCCATCGCCGCTACCCCCGCCGACCTCATTGTCCTTACCGGGGACTACACCGACGAAGCCGGGCACGAGCCCGCCGCCGTGGATGCGCTCGACCGCCTCTCGCGCGCATGGCCCACGCCCGCGCTCGGCGCGTTCGGCATCTTCGGCAACCACGACTCCAACGCGATGCTGCACGCCGCCCAGGGCCTCGAGCGCATCACCTGGCTTGGCGGCCCGGGGCGGAGGCCGCGATGGGCAGCGCCGCACCCGCGCCTGCGCCTTGTCGGGCTTGATTATCCCGAAGACTTCATCAGCGCGACGCTTGATGCGCCGGCGCACGACCCGGAAGCGCTGACGATCGCACTCGCGCACTATCCGACCGCCATCATTCCCGGCGCGAGCCTCGGGATACCGATCGTGCTTGCCGGGCATACTCATGCCGGTCAGATCCGCCTGTCCTCGCGCCTCGCGCCGCACACTTCGAGCGATATTCCGGCGCACCTCGCCTCCGGCATCCTCCGCCTCGATCAGACCCTCTGCTGCATCTCTCGCGGCATCGGTGACGGAGTCTTCGAGGGCCTCAGGATCAACTGCCCCTGGCAGGTCCCGCTGTACACGCTCCGCCGCGGCCCGCTCCCGACGCCGCCCCGCCGTTCCCCAGCGCACGCGATCACGCAGGTTGTGCCGTGGTGAAGTGGCACGGGCATCCCTGCCCGTGGCCTTCGTCGCCCCAACCATAAATCGCTTTCATCTTCTCCTCTGATCCAATCCATCTGTACAGTTGATGCTCGCAACCCAGGGAGGGACTACACACCATGGCTGCTACTGAACTACCGCAAAGACCCCGGCACGCCCGCCGCTGGATCGTCCGACTGCTCCTTGTGCTGGCGATCCTCATCGTTGCGGCGGTCGCGCTCGCGCCTTGGGGCGCTTCACGCATCGCGCCCCGTCGGATCGAAGCCGCAGCAGCAGAGTCGATCCAAGGCTCGGTGAAGGTGGGCGCGGTCTCGGTCGGGTGGTTCTCGCCCCTTGCCGCTGGTCCCATCCGGCTGCTCGACCCGCAGGGCCAGCAGGTCGCGCTCGTCGAGATGGACGCTCCGATCACGCTCTGGCGGATCGTTTCGGAGCGTTGGTGGTCGGCCCGGTCGCTGGACCTCGGCACGATCATGCTGACGGGGGACATCGACATCGTGCGACGAACGGATGGCACCACCAACCTCGACGCCGCGCTCGCGCCAAGAACCCCGTCCCCGACACCCGCGCCTTCGGGCGGCGGCGGCTCCTCGACAGCGCAAATGCCGAGCATCAAGGCCCGCCTACAGATCGCACAACTCGACGCGACCATCCGCGAGCAAAAGGCCGATGGCACCTCCGGGCCGGAACTTGGCGTGCGGAAACTCACCGGCCCGGTGGACATCAATATCGATCAAGGGTCGCTCCTCGCCAAGGCAGACCTGAAGGCCGAGGCGGTCGCCGCGGGCGGCACCACGCCATCCGTGATCGCGCTCCACGCGGACATCAAGCAGAAGTCGGCGAGCGGACCATCCGGATTCTCCCCCGGCAACATTGAGCGTGCGACGGTCGAGCTCGATGCGACCGGCATTCCAAGCGCGATCATCGACGCACTCGGCGGCTTCGGCGGGGCACTCGAGCAGGGCCTTGGCGCCGCATCGGATGTGCAGGTGCGCATCGATGGCAACCTCGCGGCGGCGGACATCGCTTTCGAGTTCCGCTCGCCGGGCGCAACCGCCGATGCGGCCCTGAAACTCACCGACGGCGTGCTTGTCGCGGGCGCGTCCGGCAGGCCCGCGCTCACGCTCAACCTCAAATCCACCGGCTTCGTCTCGCGACTGCCGCAGGCACGCGCTGCCGTCGAGAAAGCCGCACAGAACATCACGCTCGACGCGGGACCATCGCTGGCGCTCAGCGTGGATTCGCTCCGCCTGCCCGTGCCTGCCGGATTGACGGAGGGCAAGCCGTTCGACGCGGGCGCATTGGACCTCCGCGGCGCGGGCGTGAAGATGACCATCGATGTCGGCGCGGTTTCGGGACAGGTCGCGCTGCCAGCGCCGGGCGCAGCGGGCGGCACCATACCCCCCAACGCGACACGCAAACCCCAGCACTTCGCCGCGGAGGCGATGCACATCGTCGTCGATGCCTCGGACCTTTCCCGGCCCGTAACGATCTCGGGCGGAACTGCTGCCACGCTCGACGGTCGCTCCGCCGGCGACCTGGTGATCGACGCCTCCGCCGATGGTCTGCTCGACGCCCAGGGCCGTTTGCTCGCGCTCCAGCCCGGCGCACCGGCCTTTGGCGCGGTCACCGCCAACGTCGCGCTCCGGCAGTTCGCCTCCGCGCTCCTCCAGCCTTTCGTCGCCGCGGCCGGGCTTCCCGTGGATCTGCCCCTTGATGCGGGTCCGACGCTCGACCTCACGATGAACGTGAAGACCAGCGCGCCCGGCGCAACGCCATCAACGCCAGCAGACGTACCGGGGGCACCTTCGGGCCTGAGCGCATTGCCGCCTGCCGATGCGACGATCACTCTGCGTTCGAGCAACCTCAGCGCCGATGTCGCCGCGCGACTCGAGGGCGGCACGCTCCGCAGCACCGGCACCGGCATCCGCGCCGTGATGAACTCGGCGACCCCGCTCGCCCGGCGCATTCTCGCGGGCGACGGAACAACGGCACCTGCCATCGACGTCTCCGGACGCGCGGGCGTGGAACTCACGATCACCGACCTGGTCGCGGACGTCGACGAACTCACCGGGGGGGGCGATGCGCCTCTGCGTGCGCTCGACGGGAACATCAATGTCGCGATCACCGATGTACGCGTCACGCTCCCGCCCTTGCCCGGCGTGGAGGGCCGGCCGCCGTTCGCGGCCGCGCCCATCGACATCGCAAGTTCCTCGCTGGGCATCGTGCTCGCACGCGGGCAGGCCCCTGCACTCGATGCGGAGGCTCAGGCGACAACCGTCGGCGCTGCGGCTCCGATGACATTCGCCGCGAACCTGACCGCCGCGGGACTGAAGTCCGGCGAGATGCCCAAGGCAACGGGCCTCGACATGCTGCTGGCGCTCGGGCTTGTTGGGGAGATCAACGCGCGGGGCGTTCCGCCCGCAATCCTCAGCACGCTGCCCCAACTCGCCCGCTACGCACCTGCTTCGACCGGGGCGGCAGTCACGCCCAGCGCACTCGACAGCGCCATCGCGCAGGCGCTCGCGGGCGCGGTCGGCACCGGCGCGGATGTCACCATCAACCTGGGTGCGCCCAAGGACGGCGCGCCCGGGCAGATCGCTCGCATCCAGGTCGCCACGCAGGCCAAGGGCTTTGGCTCCGACCTCTACCTTCGCCTCACCCCCACCGAGGCGGCGATCACCGGCGGCACGAACTTCCTCATCGCGGAGCCATCGGCGATCAACGCCGTCCTCGCCGCGGCAAGCCCGCCGGCGGAAGGCACAGCCGCCGAGCCCGGCGCGCAGACCCTGAGCCTCGTGGAGAAGACGAAACTCCACCTCCGCTTTCCCGAGCCGATCGTTATCCCACTTCGCAAGACGCCCGAGGGCGCGATCGTGCCCGACTTCGCCGTCGCCAAGGATTTCTTCGCCTCGCTCGCCGCGGAGGGCGACATCGTCATCGGCGGCATCCCGCTCGCCTCCGAGCCGGGCGGGCGCGCGCGTCCAGAGGATTCCGCACGACCGACTGACAGCGCTCTTCGCCTGAGCAAGTTCGAGGGGCAGGCGCGGGTGCCGCTGGCCGCGCTGGCGAGCGATGCCGCCAAGGCCGACCCCGCCAACCGCGCGACACTGAAAGTGACGACCGACGCACGCACGTTCGAGGGCGCGCCCATCTCCGCGCTCGTGCTTGATGCGACCGCCGGTCTCGACGCCTCCTCGCCTCAGGTGGTGGCGACACTGGCGGGCATCAACACCGCCAACGTCGATGTGCTCCTGCGCCGCAATGGCCTCGTCACGGGCGCTCTGGGCGAGACGGCGGATATCTCGCTGCGCATCACGCCGCAGGCGATCACCCAGGCCGGCGGCGGAAGTGTCACCGACCTGGCGATCCACGCCGAACTCACCTCCCCCACGATCTCGGGCGCATCGATCTCGCTGGCCAAACGCGCCGAGTCGATCGCGCTCACCGAGGCGTCGAACATCACCTGGACGCCCGCGCCAGCCTTCCTCAACAGTCTCCTCGCCAAGGACGACAACTCCGTCCGCATCACCAGCACCTCGCCCATCACCATCACGCTCGCGAAACTCGCCATCGCCTCGGGGGGAACGGAGGGCACGGGCCCTCTGCGCCCGGGCGTTTTCGATGTCGATGCGAGCATGGCGATGCCGCGCCTGGATATGGATGTCCCCAGCCCCGCTGCGGAGCCCGAACCCAACGCCCCGGCCCCCGCCCGCGCCGATCGGCGCGATCGAGAAGCAAGCGGCGGCGGGCCCCTCGGAGGCTCTGCACGTTCGCACGCGCGCGCAGTGGCGATGAGCGGCTTGTCCGCGCGCATCCGCTGGGATTCCGCAACGCCCGCCATGAGCGACGGCGCGCCAGGCGCACTCGTTGCCGCCATCACCATCGACGGCATCGCCGGGACCGAGGGGCCCGCGGCCAAGCCGTCGAGCATCACCGCCACCATCCGCTCGATCGCCGATAGCCTGGGCAACCCGACGCCCGATGCCGCGGTGGTGAGTGCCGAGGCAGACCTTGCCGCGTTTCCGAGCATCCTCCTTGACCAACTAGCCGGGCAGGACGGCCTGCTCGCCGAGGCGCTCGGGCCAACAGTTTCGGCCTCCGCGACGCTTCGGAACGTGTCGATGGCCGAGGGGCCACAAGGAGCCGGCGGACCGGAGGGGCGCATCGAGGCAAACCTGACCAGCCCGCGCGCCACGGCCCGGATCGAGGGCGATATCCGCGCCGGCCAGTTCGTCCAGAGCGGCGAGAGCCAGGCCCGGCTCTTGGTGATTCGCCCGGAACTTGTGGGTGAGTTGGCCGGAAGCCTCCCGCTGATCGCCAGCCTCGAGAAGACCTCCGCTGATGATCCCGCTTTGCTCCAGGCGACGGGCCTGAGCATCCCCCTCGACAAGGACCTGTCCAAACTCAGCGGCGTCATCAGCATCGACCCCGGCGTGGCCCGCTTCACCACGCAGTCGATCTTCGGCGGCCTGCTGAAGTTCGCCGGCGCGCGAGACTCCGGCTCGGTCGGCCGCCGGATCGAGCCGTTTGTCGTCCGCATCGTCAACGGTGTCGCCACCTACGACCGATTCCGCCTGCCCCTCGGCGAGTTCGCCATCGAGACCCGCGGCCAGATCAATCTTGTCACCAAACAGGTCAACCTCGTCGCGTACGTCCCGTTCTTCGCCCTCACCGATGAGGGGCTTGGGCCGATCAAACTCGGCCTCGGCGGGCTCGACGTCCTCGACCGCAACACGCTCGTGCCCATCACGATCAAGGGCGGCATGGGCAGCCCGTCGGCGATGGTCGATGTGCCGCTGTTCCTGAAGGAGACGGGCGACAACCTGCTCAGTTCGCCGGGCAAGATTCTCGAGGGCCTCGGCGACCTGCTTGGGGGTGGCAAGAAAGAAGACAAGAAACCGGAGTAGAGGCTCGGGCGCAAGCCCGGGCGTCCCGCCTTCCGGATCGCTTACGCTCTGCGTTATGCCCCCCGGCCCCGTGCCCCTTCCCTCCCTCTCCATCGCCATCGTCTGCATGGACAACGAGCTCACTATCGCGCGCATCCGGCGTCCGCGCGTGACTTCGCGAAAAGCCCCGGAGTTATCCCCACAGTCTCCACACCGCACGGACATGCTTGACAAGGGGGGGGGGTAGGCTGAGCCTTGGGACCGGGGTAACCTCTTTGGAAGCAACGCATGAACAGTCGATGGTGCCTGGGCGTGGCGGTGGCGGGCTGGATGGCCTTGGGCGCAGCCGCGCAGCCCACAAATCATGTCGCGTGGTCGAAGATCGACACGGCCCCGTGGATTCTCAACCCCGTGTACACCGAAGCGGGCGGGGGCACCCAGCCGACGATCCATAGTTTCCTGGCGCTCGCCGATCCGGGGTCCGTCACGGGCAACAACCTGGTGGCGGTCTGGTACATCAAGGGCAGCGCGGGGTGGACCACCAAGTCCTGGATGACCACCGATCCGTGGAAGGCGATCAACTCGGTCAAGGCCGAGTTGGGCATCCCGGACGCTGAGGACGAACGATGGGGCTTCCCGGGAGATGGTTCAGCGAGCGGTTCGTCAGCGCCCGCCGACTACACCTCGGGCGTGCTCGCGACCGACCCGGTGGCCGCGTTGATCCTGGGCTCGCCCGATCGGGACGCGATCGTTCAGTTGCTCGCGACCGTGGGTTACACCGTGGCGAATGTTCCCGTGGAAAAGGGCGGAGATTGCCCGGTTGGCGACAAACTGGACAACTATGCCACTCGCGTCGCGAGCATGCTCGGCAATGATCGTGATTCGTCGACGACCTTTGTTCTTGGTTCGGATCCTGCGAGTTGCTTCCCGGTTGCCGGGGGACCGCCGATCACTCCGCGGCCGCCCAAGCCGACTAGCTGGCCATACTGGAATCCGCCCGGCATAATGCCAGAGGGTGGTTCACCTCCGGGTCCGGGCTGGGTCAACGGCGGTTGGGGTGCGTATTCCTGCCGTTCTGTGCCGCTATCTGGAGGCGGCGTGAACTGCATTTGCAGCCGCGAGCGGCAGTGGGGACGATGGGAACTCAGGCCATGTTTGATGGGCGTCTGTCAGACTTGGACCGAGGTGACCGAGACCGAAGTCTGCACGAACATTGTCACGGGTCCGTGCCCTGCGCCGCCGGCGGGTTACGCGTGCGGAGCGACCACGCCCTACTGACACGCGCATGACCGACGCCCCCGCGACGAGTTGGCGATCTTCCGTTCTCGCGCTGGTCGCTCACGCGGCCGTCGTCGCTGGCGCGATGTTCTTCGGTTACGCAACGGGAATCGCGTTGGTGCTCTTTCGCTTTGTGCGGGTGGAGAACCTCCACAGAGCGATTCTCGACGGGTTCTCCGGCGCAGACCAACGGGACCCGCTCCGGCTTGCTCTCGAACCCTATCGCAATGGTTTTCGAGTAGATCGCTTCCCACCGTATGTAGTTCTGGATGAGGGGAGTTGGCTGAGCCTCGCGGTCACGCTCTCTGCCGTGTCGGCTGTGGCCCTGGCCGTGGTTCGCCGTGCGCCACTGAGGCTGGCCCCGGGCCGCTTGACAGATTCCCCGGCTGACGCGCGTGCAGAGGTCGTGGCATTCTGGCGCAGTTCTCTGAGGCATGCGTCGTCGGGCGTTCCCTCCGGCTGGGTACTCAGCACCTCGCTGCTCATCGGCCTTATCGGGGCTGTTCTCACGGAGGTCTACTCGATCGCGCGTCTGGAGATCGGGTACTGCGGCGGCACACTCGCGCTCTCTCGCCCCTCGCGCCCTGTTCTTGGCCCCGCCGCGATGGAGGACGCCGTGTGGTTGTTGGCATGGGCTGTTGCCCTTCCAGCCTTCGCGGCCTTGCTCGGCGCACGGCGGCTACTTCGTCAAGATCCCTCGTTCGTTGCCCGCTGGTGCTTGCACTGCGGGTATCCGCGCCCAAGTGCAGGGTCGGAATCGCCACTCGCCGCCGGAGAGGTCGGTGTTGGTTTGGGGCCATGCTCTGAATGCGGCACCGTCGCGAACCTGAGTCCATCATTTTGCAGAGCAAACAGCCTGTTTGCTGGCTTGGGAATTATCACTCTGTTCGCGGTCGTGCTGCTCGCCCACACCTATGTGACTCATGTTCCGCGCGCCGTTCGGTGGGCGATGAACGCTTCGGTGACCGAGTTCGACGCCGCCACAATCCGATCGGGCCCTGCTTACCTGGTCGATCGGCCCGATGGCCGAATCTGGCTTCGCGTCGAGAACGGGCAACTTGGTCAGGGGGTCGAACTTGTTCTGACTTCGGCGAGCGATGAAGGCACGCCGCGAACAGTTCAACGGGTGACGCTCAAGGAAGGCACACGAGCAACAGCGACGATCAGACATCGACAGGGCGGGACGATAAACATCTCCGCAGACTGGCAGGAGGCGATAGGAATCGCGCACGTCTACTTTGCGCCGAGCGGGGCCACTTCAATCCGTGCCATCGATTCGACAGAGTTTCCCCAATCGGAGTAGCGCAGAGTCCCGGGATCACTTACTCTTTGGTTCATGCCCTCTCCCAAGGTCATCGGCGTGCCCGTTCTGAAGATGGTTCCGAGCGCCCGGTGCCGGCGGGGACTGTGGTGTTCATTCGTCGCATCCGGTATGTGGCGATTTTTCGTCGCCACGCTCACCGGAGCCTTATGCACGCTCCTGTTTTCTGCTATGGGCTGGCGCGCCTATCACGAACAAGTGGTCACCGGCAACGCGTCCCAGATTTCGATCGCCGTCTATCTGAAGAGGGCGGAAAATGTGCAGGGCCGCCTGACGGTGCCGGTAGTAGCAAAACTATGGGCTTGGTACACTGTTCGTATGCGCACGTTCGATTGGTGCTGTGCGCTGCGGGAGGATTATCACGAGGGTTGGGGGCCGACCGCCCCGCTGACCCCTGCAATGAGTGCCGTATGGTTGGCACCGCTGCTCGCGATGGAAGAGGCGGAGCCCCCACCGTGGAGCGGTTTGAATGCTCGCGGCGTCATGTCGCGCGCGGATGCCGCGAACATCCAGGCGTTCTCGGTCGGCTGGCCGTTCCGGTCGTGGCGCGCAGTGGGCTACCAAACTCCGATTTCCGATCGGGTCGGTGTAGTCCGAGCGGTTGAGGGCACAGACCTGCAGTCAGTGAGGTTGGAATCCATCAGCGATTCGGCTTTCGCGTGGAACTTTCCCGGTCGCATCATCCCAACCCACCCGTTGTGGCCGGGGCTGATCGGCAATGTTGTGTTCTTCGGCCTCATCGCATGGGCAGTGCTGCTGATGCCGATCGGGCTGCGGGCGGGGCGCGCGAGGCGTGCCATCCGCCTCGGCCGATGCACGCATTGCCGATACACCTTCGGGACCCAGGCGGCCATCTGCCCCGAGTGCGGGCGGCCGCGCGCGAGGAACGTCGGCGAGCATCTTGCCGTCGTGTACCGCAATCGGCGATCGCCGTAGTTCATCATAAGGACGGCACGGAGCGACCACCGCCGGCTCCCGAGATCGTGCGCGGTTTCCGCGCCGCCTGTTCGGCCGTTCGCCCGCGCTCACGGCGCTGATCGCTTACGCTTTCCACCATGCCCCTCGGCCCCGTCCCCCTTCCCACACTCTCCATAGCCATCGTCTGCAAGGACAACGGCGCGACGATCGCGCGGACGCTCGAGTCGGTGCGCGGATTGGTGGCCGAGACGCGCGGCGAAGTCGTCGCCGTGGATTCCGGCTCGACCGATGGCACCCTCGCGATCCTGGAATCGCACAGCGCCCGCGTCATCCGTTCCCCTTGGCTCGGCCATGTGCGGACCAAGCAACTCGCCCTCGAAGCATGTACCGGCGACTGGGTGCTCTCGCTGGATTCCGATGAGTCCCCCGAGCCCGACCTGATCGCCTCCATCCGCGATGCGCTCGCGCGCAACGAACCCGCCGGCACCGGATACGAACTCAACCGCAAGGTCTACTACCGCTCCCGCCCCCTCAACCACGCCTGGCAGCCCGAGTGGCGTTTGCGCCTGGTCCGGCGCGCCATGGCCGCCTGGTCCGGGCACGACCCGCACGATGTGCTTGCCCCGCTCGACCCCACTGCGAAAGTCGGCCGCCTCCGCGGCACGCTCCGGCACGACTCCATCACCACCTTCGCCGACTTCCTCGCCAAGCAGGCCGTCCACAGCCGCACGATGGCCCAAAGCCTGCACGCCGCGGGCGTTCGCGGCAGTTACGCCCGGCTGCTCCTCTCGCCCCCCGCCGCGGTGTTCAAGCAACTCATCCTCAAGCGGGCGTTCCTGGATGGCTGGCCCGGCTGGCTGGCCGCGGCCAGCACAGGGGCAGCATCGCTGATGAAGCACGCAATGCTCATCGAGCAGGAACGCCGAGCGAACGCCACAGATTAACTCGCGGTTCGCACCCCGTTCGCTTGCACTCCCCGCCAAACCCAAGGTATTCTGATACCAGAGAGATACAGCGCGCCGGAAACGCGCTGTGGCAACAGGAGGAGAGACCCCGATGACCCATTGCCGTCTAGCCGTGCGCCCGTGTTCCGCGAGCGTGTTGTTGCTGATCGCAGGCGCGAGCCTTGGCCTGTCGGCCACATCCGCGCTCGGGCAGCGCCTCATCACCAACGATGGCGGCTGGGTTGCGCCCGGCATGGAGTTCGGCTCGACGACCGACAGCGGCGACAGCGACTGGGGCCAGAACCGCAACTTCACCGGCGGCGCGGCGGTTCTCCGCACCAGCGGCTTTGCGAACGAAGACCGGGACGCCGCGAACACGCCCGACTTTGTCCGCAATCGACTCGGCACCTACACGCGCACGTTCGAACTCTCCGCCGCCGCGGGCTTCAACGGCGACATCGTGGTGCCCATGCTCATCGACGGCACAATCCAGTTCGCGGGCGTCGGCAACATCTCGAACCTCGCGGGCTTCAGTTGGCAGGTCGGCCTCTATCGAGAGGCCACGGCGGGCGCGGGCGACTGGGTGTTCCAAGGCTCCGAGGCGATGGTCCCCGGCCCCTGGGCCGCCGCTGGCGGCAACGTGAACCTCTCGCGCACCAACGTTGCGAGGTTCGCGAACAACCCGGGCGGTGCCCGGCAGTACCAACTCCGCGCCGACTGGTCGTTTGACGCCAGCGCCCAGGGAGCGATCCCCGGCGTGCCGGGCACGGGCGGGCTCAACAGCCGCGTCGACTTTGACTTCCGCACCGCGGCCAGCGATCGCGGCGTGGTCGCCTCGCTCTCCGCCGAGCCGACGGCCTACAACGGCAACTCGCGCGAGGCGCTGAGCGTGACCGTCGCGCGCGCGGACTTCAACGATGTCAAGGGACGCAACGCGCGCGTCGGCATCGTCGAGGTCGCCGATGTCGCCACCAATCATGTCGACCTGCCCGCCGCCCGCCTCACAATCCTCAACGGCCCGGGCGTAAATCGCTACGACAACGACGAGCACGCGACATCCGTCGCCAGCATCATCGGCGGGGCCAACGCCAACTCCGGGCGCGCCGGCATGGCCCCCGAGTCGGTGATGACCGCGGCCTCGATCATCGACCACGGCGGCTCCCTCAACGCCGCCAACGCCATCATCACCGCCTGGGGAGCGGGGATGCCCGGCGTCATCAACTATTCCGCCTCCTCACCCGGCACGACGCATCTGCAACTCGACACGCTCCTCGCGGCCAACGACAACGTGACGTGGGTCTCGGCCGGCGGCAACTTCGCCCTGGGCGGCGCGGGGGCGGGCGCCATCGGCACCGTGCCGCGCCCGAACGCGGCGTACAACAACATCGCCGTCGGCGCGCTCGAGTCCAACTTCACCACGCCCACGGATTTCTCCAGCACCACCGGCTCGGGCAACTTCCCCAACAAGCCCGATGTCATGGCCCCCGGCGAGTATGTGCTGACCGCTTCGGTGCGAGACATCGACAACGGCGGCACCCGCAACGACTACGCGCGCTCGTTCATGGGCGCAACCTGGGGCCGGGCGCTCGACGCCAGCGCCATCGCACCCGACACGGGCCGGATCGCCGGCACCTCCTTCTCCGCGCCGCACGTCACCGGCATGGTCGCCCTCCTGCACGAGTACTCCGACATCCGCGGGTTTGACGCAACGTCCAAGGACCACCGCGTGATGAAGGCCCTTGTCGTCGGCGGAGCCAAGACCGCCGGCCTGCGGGATCGCGCGGGGAACGCTTGGAACCAGGGCCTCACCGCCGGCACCAGCCCCAACACCCCCGGCGCCAACCACCTCGTCGTCACCCGCTCCTACGACCCCAACCTCGGCGGCGGCTTGGCCAGCGCGACAGGCTCCCTGCACATGTACCGCGGCGGGGAGGCCCGCATCGCCGACAACAACACCGATCACAACCTCAAGATCGATCTGCGCGACGGATCGACCACCCAACTCCGCTCCTTCTGGGACCTCGAAACCGTCTCCGGCATGGACGACCAGTCCGAGGGCACGGTTGATTACTTCCTCGGCGGCACGCTCGTGGTGATCAACGACATCCCGCAGTATGTCACGCCCCCGACATTCAGCCTCCGCGCGGCCCTCACATGGGACCGCGAGGTGAGCGCGGGTCTCTACGACCCGCTCGCCAACCTCGAACTCGAGATGTGGATCGACGGGTACAACGAGGGGAACCTGCCGGGCTTTGACCCGTTCAACGCCGATGACGACATCCGCGTGGCCCGCACCTCCAACGCGAATGAGAACGTCAAACTGATGGACCTTTCGTTCACCTTCTCGCTCTCGCTGAACGACCCCGTTCTTCCGAATGGTTACAGCCCCAACTTCTATCTCCAGGTGCGCAACTTCGCGGACATCGACGTCACCTACGGCCTCGCGGTCTCGCTCATCCCCGTTCCCGCCCCGGGCGCGCTGGGCCTGCTGACCGCGGCGGGCGTGTTGTGCATGGGCCGCCGAAGGCGGTAAGCGCTTGAACTCGTGACCAACCCCCCAACGGGCTCGGGCCTTCCCGGGTCCGTTGTGTTTTTGCCCGGCACGAGGTATGGTTGAACATGGCGTCGCGCTGTCGGGTCGGCCGATAGAGCAGGCGATCGGAGCAGGAATTGCGAAATCAAATCGGTTCGGCGTATGTTGCCGCCGCCGCGGCCTTGGTGTTCGCCCGGGTTGCCGCGCCGCTCGCCTCGGCCCAGGCTCCGCCCGACTATGGCTTCTCGTGGAACACCATCACGCACCCGGGCAACCCGGCGTTCCCCGGCGACCCGGACCCGCCGCCGGACAGGCCCCAGCACTTGGCGATCGGCCGCGGCTCGGTGAACTACGAGTACCGGATGGCCAACACCGAACTCTCGATCGCCGACTGGACGGAGTTTGTCAACACGTTCGCCGTTCAGGGAGATTTCCCGACGGAGTTGTTCGGCTCGGTCGCGTTCACGCGCAGCACGCCGTTGAACATCGTGACCGATGGCGGCTACAACGGGCCGGGGCGGCGCTACCGCTACGACGCGTGGAGGGCGGACAACCCGCTCTTCGGCGGCATCCGCTGGCGGGACGCCGCGCTTTACTGCAACTGGCTGAACAACGGCAAGTCCAGCGACCCGGCCTCGCTGTGGGGCGGGGCGTACGACACCAGCACCTGGGACTCCGACGGCCCGCCCTACACCGATGCGCTCACGCACGAGCCGGGCGCGCAGTTCTGGATCCCGACGCAGGATGAGTGGATGAAGGCGGCGTTCTGGGACCCGCAGAACCCGACCTTGGGCGGCTGGTGGCGTTACCTCAACGCTTCGGACGAGCCGCCGATCACTGGGATGCCGGGCGAGCCGGGGGCGACGACCAGCGCGGGCCTGACCACCGCGCCGAACTTCAATCCCCAGGACATCCCGCTCGGCGCGTACCCCTTGGCGCTCTCGCCCTGAGGCTTGCTCGACACCGCGAGCGGAAATCGGGAGTGGCTGGAAGAAGACTTGTACGGCGAACACTACTCGCGCGGTGCGCACGGCACCGGAGTTGGGTGGGGACTCGACCAGTCGCATGTCTCCGCAATAGGGGGGGGCGATCCAACGGGACGATTCTACAGTTTTCGGCTCGCTTCCGCGGTCCCCGCTCCCGGCACAAGCGCTCTATTTTTGATACTCTGGCTCTTGGGGGGAAACTCTCGCCGGAGGATCCAATTATGACGTCACGATTCGGGCTTGAAGTCTTGCTGTCCTGCGCGATGGCAAGCCCAGTGTTTGCTGCTCTGCCTCGTCTGGTCGTTCAGGAACGCGACTCTTCGGGAACGCTGATTGCCACGACCTACGACGATACTCCCGCGACAATCGAGTCGGCGATCAACCTTCTTGACGCCACAGCGCGGGTCAACATCTTCATGGAGTACGCCAGTCCGTCGGACACTGCGGTGCCCGTTGGCTTCATGGACTTCAATCCGGGTAGCAGTCCGCAAGGTCAGATCAGTTTCGTTGTCGGTGAGGGCGCTTTCGACGCCAGCGATACAGAGGTGTCATTGGGAAATGCCATGCGATGCTCGACATGGCGGGGCTTCACCGCACCGACCGGTGTCGATTGCCGCCTGTATGGACGCCTCAACGGCGACCTCATTGGCAGCGGCACCTCGGGGTTCACCAACGACACATTTCTGAACGTTGACACGCTCAGCTTTCTTGTAATTGACGGCCAGCTCAATGCGCGCGTCAATATCTCTGCGCCCGCGTCGACGTTCTTCGCCGTCCATGCGGGATTAGTGGGACAACACGGGCGCATCGAGCTTCAGTCTGGGACCATCAATCGAGTTCGCGTTGTGGGCGATGTAAATCAGCCGTCGGCATCGGGCGTCGCCTCAATCTCGGCAGGTGCGGGCAACATCAACCTCGTCGATGTTGGCGGCTCGCTCCGCGGCGATGTGATTTGCCGCGGCACAGCCGGCAGTTCGACGCAGGGCCGGATCGCCCAGATCATTGTCGGCGACCACATCGGGCGAACGTTCACAAGCAACTCCGCCGGCGACCCCGAGAGCGCGACCGCCTTTCCCTACCTCAACCCCGGTGTCCTGAACGGCGCTGTGCTGTGCATAGAGGCGACCAACGGCATCAATCTTGTCGAAGCCGACACGATGACGTGTCTCATCGAGAGCGACCGGCAGCCGAGCGGACCCGATGCGACAGGCAAACTTGAATCCGTCGTGACGCGCACCGGCTCTTTCAAGGGGCTGCTCCAGGTCCAGGGCCTCCAGGACAACGACTCTGGCACGGGGGGAGCATCCGTGGACATCGCCGGAGACTTCCGCGGCAGGGTCCGCATGGACCCACCGAGCGAAGAGGATGGCGCGTTCATCGGCCTGTTCAAAGTCCGAAGCAGCCTGCTACCGCTGACACTGACGGACAGCATGAGCAACACCGCTGTGCAGAAGGCTTTCGTGCTGTAAGCGAACGCTCTCCAAGGCCAAGTGATCGTCAACGCAAATGACTCGAGCGTGGCATGGTCCGCGGACGTGGAGGTTGGCAGCACCACGCTCTCCCAAACCGATGGGGTGTATTCCACGCCCTCTGCGGTCCTTGGCGGCGGCGCGGTCGGGCTCGCACCATTCGCGTTCTACCCGACGGACTGCGCGCCAGTGCATGAGGACTTTGACGATGCACCGCTCTATACCGATTTCCTCGATGAGTAAGCGGTGCCGATCATCATCCGGTGGTACGGTCCCGTCAAACTCCCGACCGGGTATGGTCTGGCCTCGATGCTCAAAGTCGAGTGCCGAAACCCGCACGAGGGTGGTGAGTGCCAGTGGATCGACCAGACGGTGGTATTCAGCCTTGTTCTGCATCCTTTCGGCGACGATCGGGCGATCGGACTTGCCGGGCCGGGCGTCCCGAAAGATGGGTTGTACCGCCTCCGCTGGATCGAGCCCGATGAGGCAAGGCTCTTGTGCGCGGAGGTTGAGGGCGAGCCACCTGTCGGGCTCTTCCCGGCTGACGGCTGCTCCACCTCGGGCGGGGCATATCTGTTCCGCATCGAGGCAGACTGCAACAACAACGGAAACGCTGACTTTGCGGACATTGCCACAGACGGCTCGATCGACGATGACCCTCTCAACGGCATCATCGACATCTGCCAGTCCGACTCCTGCCCCTGCGATTGGGACGGCAGCAGTCATGTGAACGTGCCCGACATCTTCGCATTCCTGAGCGACTGGTTTGCGGAAGTCCCGGCTGCGCGCTGCTTCGGAGGCACCTGCGGCGTGCCCGACATCTTCGCGTTCCTCTCCTGCTGGTTCGCTGCCAACCCGCTCGATCCGTGCTGAACAAGGCTCGGACCCCGGACGAAAGGTGTTGATTGAGAACATCGGCGGCACGAACGTCCTGCGGGTTGGTTGCCCGCCCGATATCATCGCCCCGTGAGCGATTCTCCACCGCCCCCACCCCCCCAAGCAC
>Ga0163152_10002484_pt1 | contig 26134 bp, 18 predicted proteins | sample OliLakLV19MP8IB2_FD_148635 | JGI IMG/M metagenome (GOLD analysis project Ga0163152, IMG submission 148635) | Freshwater microbial mat bacterial communities from Lake Vanda, McMurdo Dry Valleys, Antarctica - Oligotrophic Lake LV.19.MP8.IB-2 | ecosystem: Environmental > Aquatic > Freshwater >...
AGATGCGCGCGCGCAACGAGCCCAGCCTGATCACGGGCTTCCACGCCGCGAGCAGCGAGGCCAAGGCCGCATTCGGCGACGGCACGGTGTACCTCGAGAAGTTCGTCGAGAACCCGCGCCACATCGAGGTGCAGATCCTGGCCGACAAGTTCGGCACGATCGTGCACCTGGGCGAGCGTGACTGCTCGATCCAGCGCCGGCACCAGAAGCTCGTCGAGGAATCGCCCAGCGCCGCGCTGACGCCCGAGCTGCGCGCGCGCATCTGCGATTCGGCGGTCAAGGTCGCGCGGTTCGCCAACTACACGAACGCCGGCACGGTCGAGTTCCTGCTCAGCCGCGACGGCAGCTACTACTTCATCGAGGTCAACGCGCGCATCCAGGTCGAGCACCCGGTGACCGAGCTCGTCACCGGCGTCGATCTGGTCCAGCAGCAGTTGCGCATCGCGGCCGGCGAGAAGCTGGGCTTCGAGCAGAAGGACGTGCAGTTCCGCGGCCACGCGATCGAGTGCCGCATCAACGCCGAGGATCCCGACCGCGATTTCCAGCCCTCCCCCGGCCGGATCGACCTGTTCGTGCCACCCGGCGGGCCGGGCGTGCGCATCGACAGCCACTGCTACAGCGGCTATCGGATCCCGCCGAACTACGATTCCATGATCGGCAAGCTCCTCGTGCACAGGCCGCGCCGCGACCTGGCGATCCGCACGATGCTGCGCGCCCTGGACGAGTTCGTGATCGAAGGCCCCAAGACGACGATTCCGCTCCTGCGCAACGTGCTCTCGCACTCCGACTTCCGCGCCGGCGACCACGACACCGGGTTCGTCGAGCGCTACTACGGCCACCACCCCGCGATCCCGGTGCCGGGCGGAGACGCGCGATGAGAGGTGAGCCCGTGGAGAGCCGATCGTACGGGCTCGATTCTGCCAGCGCCGCTTTGCGGCGCGCGGAGGAGCCCGTGCAGGATCCATCGTACGGGCTCTCGAATCCTGTTGGCGCCGCGCGCAGGCGCGCGGAGGAGCCCGTGCAGCACCCATGGTACGGGCTCTCGGATCTTGTTGGCGCCGCGCGCAGGCGCGCGGACGCGACGCGCTGCCTGGTCGTCGCGGCGGCGCTTGCGTGCAGCTCGTGCACGGCCTGGCAGCGCTGGCCGTTTTGGAGCACGCAGGAGCACCCCGGCCCGATGGTCGACGCGATCGACCCGCTGCCGCCCGGTGCGCAGGCCGACTACCCCGAGGGCGTCGAGGAGGTGCTCGTCGTGCGGCACGCCGACCCGGTCAAGGTGCGTCCGGCCGGTCGCACGGCCGGATACCCGCTGACCTTCTACGAGAAGAGCGTGCGCATGCACGCCGGCTCGTCCGTCTCCGTCGCGCCCGGCGGACGCGTCGAGGTCCTGTGGAACGACGGCAGCTCGATCCTGATCTCGGGCCGCGGCTTCGGCCTCGTGGGCTCGCCCTCGCGCGGCGAGAGCCTGTTCTCGTTCTTGGAGGTCGACACCGCGCAGATCCAGCTCGTGACCGAGGAGCAGATCGACCTCCTCGGCGGCGCGCGTCTCTCGGCCGCGGGCGGACCGATCGGCCTCGAGCGCGTGCGTTTCGACATCCTGCGCGTGAAGAACCAGTCCAAGACGGCTGCCCGCGTGGCGTTCCGCGAGGACGTGATCGACCTCGATCCGGGCCAGGCGGTCGACCTGCCGCTCCTCGGCGCGGGCGGACGGCCGACGCGCAGCGCGACCAGCGCGGACCTCGTCAGTGGTCCGGGCTTCCCGGTGTTGTTGACGGGCGCGGTCGAGGCCGACGCCGACCTGAACCGCGTGCGCGTGCAGGCGGTGGGCGAGCACGAGATCGAGGCGCTCGGCCAGAAAGTGCGACTCGAGCGCGGCGAAGAGGTCGATTTCTCGGGCCTCGGGCCAAGGTGAGCGTGGCCGCCGCACGACCGCGCGTCCTGATCACCGGCGGCGCCGGCTTCCTCGGCAGCCACCTGTGCGAGCGTTTCCTGGCCGAGGGACACGAGGTCGTCTGCATGGACAACCTCATCACCGGGAACCTCGACAACGTCGAGCACCTGTTCCGGGATCCCGCGTTCCACTTCGAGAAGCGCGACGTCACCGAGCACGTGCACGTGCCGGGCGCCGTGGACGCGGTGCTGCACTTCGCTTCGCCGGCGTCGCCGATCGACTACCTCGAGCTGCCGATCCAGACGCTCAAAGTGGGTTCGCTCGGCACGCACAAGGCGTTGGGGCTCGCGCGCGCCAAGAACGCGCGCTTCCTCCTCGCCAGCACCAGCGAGTGCTACGGCGACCCGCTCGTGCACCCGCAGTCCGAGGACTACTGGGGCAACGTGAACTGCGTCGGCCCGCGCGGCGTGTACGACGAGGCCAAGCGTTTCGCCGAGGCCATGACGATGGCCTACCACCGCTTCCACGGGCTCGACACGCGCATCGTGCGCATCTTCAACACGTACGGGCCCCGGATGCGGCTGCGCGACGGGCGCGCGCTGCCGGCGTTCATGTCGCAAGCGCTGCGCGGCGAGCCGCTCACGATCTTCGGCGACGGCTCGCAGACGCGCTCGTTCTGCTACGTCGACGACCTCGTCGAGGGCCTCTGGCGCCTGCTGCGCTCCGACGAGCACCTGCCAGTGAACATCGGGAACCCGGTCGAGATGACGATCCTGCAGTTCGCGCAGGCCGTGCTGAAGGTGACGGGGTCCTCGTCGAAGCTCGAATTCAAGCCGCTGCCGGTCGACGATCCCAAGGTGCGCCAGCCCGACATCACGAAAGCGCGCAGATTGCTGGGCTGGGAGCCCAAGGTCGGACTGGAGGAAGGTCTCGCGCGCACGCTCGAGCACTTCCGCCCGCGGGTGCTCGGGCCTGAACGCGACGCGAGCTTGCGGGCGTCGCCACCAGGCTCGGGCCCGTTCAAGGGGCCCGACCCGCAACCCGCACGGGGAGGTCGCTGACCATGTGCGGCATCGTCGGCGCGATCCAGCGCACGGGCCCCGTCGTCGAGACGCTGCTCGCCGGGTTGCGCCTGCTCGAGTACCGCGGCTACGACTCGGCCGGTGTCGCCGTGCTCGAGTCGGGCGCGATCTCGATCCGCCGCAAGGCCGGGCGCATCGACCGTCTCGAGCACGAGCTCTCGGACGGATCGCTGGCCGGCGCCAAGGCCGGCATCGGGCACACGCGCTGGGCCACGCACGGCCAGCCGTCGGACGAGAATGCGCACCCGCACACCGACCAGGAGGGCCGCGTCGCCCTCGTGCACAACGGCGTGGTCGAGAACTGGGCCGAGCTGCGCGCCGAGCTCGAGGCGGCCGGCGTGCGCTTCGCGTCCGAGACCGACACGGAGGTGCTGGCGCACATGGTCGGGCGCGAGCTGTCGTGCGGCCGCAGCCTGGGCGACGCCGTGCGCTCGACCCTGGCGCGCGTGCGCGGCTACTACGCGATCGCTGCGTTGGCGCAGGGTGACGGTGAAGCTGGGGTTCTGGGCCCGCGGATCGTGTGCGCGCGCTCCGGCCCGCCGCTGGCCGTCGCGTCGGCGCCGGACGGCGTGTACCTGGCCTCGGACGTGCTCGCCTTGATCGCGTACACGCGCGACGTGGTCTTCCTCGAGGACGGCGACGTGTGCGAGCTCGAGCTCGGCCGCACGCCGCGCATCACGCGCATCGACGGCACGATCGTGGAGCGCGCGGTCCGGCGCATCGATTGGGACCCGGAATCGGCCGGCAAGGGCACGTTCCCGCACTACATGCTCAAGGAGATCCACGAGCAGCCCGACGTCTTGGCGCGCACGGCCTTCGACCGCCTGCGCCCCGAACAGGGCGACGTGGACTTCGGGGAGCCGGGGTTCAGCGACGCGGAGATGCGCAGCGTGCAGCGGCTGCAGGTCGTCGCCTGCGGTACCGCGCTGCACGCCGGCTGGATCGCGCGTTACCTGATCGAGGGCCTGGCGCGCGTGCCGGTCGACGTCGACTACGCCAGCGAGTTCCGCTACCGCGATCCGGTCGTTGCGCCGGGCACGCTGGCCCTGGCGATCTCGCAATCGGGCGAGACGGCCGACACCCTGGCCGCGTTGAGACTGGCGAAATCGCTGGGCGCGCGCACGGCCGCGATCTGCAACGTCGTGGGCAGCACGCTCGTGCGCGAGTCGCAGGCCACGATCCTGACGCAGGCCGGCCCCGAAATCGGCGTGGCCAGCACGAAGGCCTTCGTCGCGCAGGTCGTGGCCGCGTACCTCCTGGCGATCCGCATGGGCCGCGCGCGCGGCGTGATCTCGCTCGAGCGCGGCCGCGAGCTCGTGTCCGACCTGCGGCTCCTGCGCCCCATGATGGAGAGCCTCCTGGGCGAGCGCGCCGTGTCCGAGGTGCGCGCGATCGCGCAGCAGAACCAGGGCCAGCGCGGCTTCCTGTTCCTGGGCCGCGGGATCAACTTCCCGATCGCGCTCGAGGGCGCGCTCAAGCTCAAGGAGATCTCCTACGTGCACGCCGAGGGCTACCCGGCCGGCGAGATGAAGCACGGCCCGATCGCGCTGATCGACCCCACCATGTCGATCCTGGTGGTCAGCAGCGCCGGTCCGCTGGCCGAGAAGACGCGCTCGAACCTGGAGCAGGTGCGCGCGCGCGGCGGCCACGTGATCGCGATCGGCTCCGATCCGCAGAGCCTCGAGCTGGCCGACGAGCACGTCGCCGTGCCGGTCTGCTCGGAGTGGCTCTCGCCGATCCTGAACGTGATCCCGCTGCAGCTCGTCGCGTACCACATGGCCGACCTGAAGGGGCTGGACATCGACAAGCCGCGCAACCTCGCGAAGAGCGTGACGGTCGAGTGAGCCGCATGGCGCAGCCCGGCACGAACGTCCTGCTCACCGGCGGCGCCGGTTTCATCGGATCGCACGTGGGGGAGAAGCTCCTTGCGCGGGGGAGCCATGTGACGGTGCTGGACAACTTCAACGACTTCTACGACCCCGCGATCAAGCGCGCGAACCTGGCGCACCTCCGTGGCGCGACGGTCGTCACGGGCGACATCCGCGATCGCGCGCTCATCGCGCGCTTGTTCGACGAGGGCGCGTTCGACGCCGTGATCCACCTGGCCGCGATGGCCGGCGTGCGCCCGTCGATCCAGGATCCGCTGCACTACGAGGACGTGAACGTGCGCGGCACGCTGCACATCCTCGAGGAGCTCAGGCAGCGCCCGGCCACCCGGTTCGTGTTCGCGTCGAGCTCGAGCGTCTACGGCGACCGCAGCAACGTGCCGTTTCGCGAGGACGACGACATCCACCACCCGGTGTCGCCCTACGCGGGCACGAAGCGCGCCGGCGAGCTGCACGCCTGGACGTACCACCACCTGTACGGGATCCCGACGCACTGCCTGCGCTTCTTCACCGTGTACGGCCCGCGCCAGCGGCCCGAGATGGCGATCCACAAATTCGTGAGGGCCTGCCTGGACGGCCAGCCGATCCCGTTCTACGGCGACGGCTCGACGCGCCGCGACTACACGTACGTCGACGACATCGTCGACGGCGTCGTGCGCTCGCTCGACCGCTGCGCCGGCTACGAGATCTACAACCTGGGCGAATCGGCCACGACGTCGCTGCAAGAACTCGTCGGCATCATCGGCGAGGCCTGCGGCAAGAAACCGATCCTCGAGCGCATGCCGATGCAGCCGGGCGACGTGCTCGTGACCTGCGCCGACGTTTCGAAGGCGCGTGCGCAGCTCGGGTACGACCCGCGCACGAACGTGCGCGAGGGCGTCGAGCGCTTCGTGCGCTGGTACCGCGAGCGGGCTTGAGCCGCGTCGACGCGGTCAGTGCGAGGAAAGGCGTCTGACACCGTTGTAGTGCGGGAAAAGGTGTCTGACACCGTTGTCTACCGCGACCACTCGGCGGCGAGCAGCGCGCGCTTGCGCGGCTCCCCCCAGCGGTAACCGCCCAGTGCGCCGTTCGCGCGCAGGACGCGGTGGCAGGGGATCAGGACGGCGACCGGGTTCGCGCCGACGGCCTGACCGACGGCGCGCGCGGCTCCGGGCGCGTCGATCGCGTCGGCCACGTCGCCGTAACTCGTCACCGCGCCCTCCGGCAAGCGCAAAAGCGCCTCCCACACCTGCGTCTCGAAGGGCGTGCCGGAGAGGACCAGGGCCAGCGGTGACCGGCGCCGGCCCGACAGGCGCGCGTGAATCTCGGCCGCCGTCGCCGCCAACGCGCCGTCATCGCGCGCGAGGACGGCGCGGGGCCAGCGCGCGCGCAGGTCCTCGAGGCCGCGCTCGAGCGCAGCCTCGTGCGGACCGTCCTCGAGGAACGCCAGCGCGCACACGCCGCGCTCGCTCGCCGCAAGCGCTGCGGAGCCGAACGGCGTCGCGACGACCGTCCAGCCGATGCGCAGGCCGCGCGCGCCCGACCGGTACTCGCCCGGCGTCATGCGCTCGGTCGTGGTGAAGAGGTCGTGAAGGCGCGACGGGCCCGACAGTCCGACCGCGTAGCTCGCCTCGAGCACGGTCGCTGATCGTCCCAGCCGCTCGCGCGCGTCGGCCAGCGTCAGGTGCTGCACCCAGCTCTTGGGCGTGATGCCGGCGTGCGCGCGGAAGGCCCGCGCGAAGCGCGTCGGGGGCAGGCCCGCGGCGGCGGCGAGATCGGCGACGGACGGTTGCGCCGGGTAGCGCGCTCCCGCGAACGCGATCGCGCGCGCGATCCGATCGAGGTCCGTGAGGGGTGCGACGGTCGGGCGATCCATGTGGGGAGCGAGCGCGGTCATGAGTTTGGCCTCCGCGTCCGGTTCTAGGCGTCTCGAGCGGCTCCAACGACCCGATTCCTGCTCAGGATCCGGCTGCTCGAGCCGCGAAACCGCGGCGCGAGGGGCCGGATCGCGTTGCCGGTTGGAGGGGCACGCGGGTATCCTCCGCGCCCGCTCGTGGGCATCCACCCGAGCTTCCACACCGTGCACGGACTCCCTACGAGGCGCGCGAGCGCCGCTCCCGCCCGCCCATGAAAGGCGTCATCCTGGCCGGTGGCCTCGGCACGAGGCTCTTCCCGCTCACGAAGATCACGAACAAGCACCTGCTGCCGGTCTTCGACCGGCCGATGATCTACTACCCGATCGAGGCCATGGTGAAGGCCGGGATCACGGACATCATGATCGTCACCGGCGGGCGCAAGTCGGGTGACTTTCTGTCCCTGCTTGGCAACGGTCGCGACTTCGGGCTCAAGCACCTGAACTACACGTACCAGGAAGGCGAGGGCGGCATCGCCGAGGCGCTGGGCCTGGCCGAGCACTGGGCCGCCGGTTCGCCCGTCTGCGTGATCCTGGGCGACAACCTGATCGAGAAGAACATCGTGAAGGCCGTGGCCGATTTCAAGAAGCAGGGGAAGGGCGCCAAGATCCTGCTCAAGGAGGTGCCTGACCCCGAGCGCTTCGGCGTCGCGACCATCCAGGACGGCAAGGTCCTCCGCATCGTCGAGAAGCCCAAGAACCCGCAGTCGAACCTGGCGGTCATCGGCATCTACCTCTACGACGGCCGCGTCTGGGAGATCATCAAGACGCTCGAGCCCAGCGACCGCGGCGAGCTCGAGATCACCGACGTGAACAACTGGTACATCCAGGACGGCACGATGACGTACGAGACGCTGCCGGGTTGGTGGACCGACGCGGGGACGTTCAAATCGCTGCACCAGGCCGCCTCGCTCGTCGCCGAGAGCGGCGCGAACAAGGACTGACGGCCGCACCCGATGCGACGTGTCCTGGTCACCGGCGCATCGGGGATGCTGGGCAGCGAACTCTGCCTGCGCGCTCCGCGCGGCACGACCGCGGTCGGCACCGACCTCCGGACCGACACCGGCCTGCCGGCGGCGGGCTTCGACCTGGCCGACGGCGCGCGCGTCGCGGCCCTGATCGCCGATCACGGGCCCTTCGACGGCGTCATCCACGCCGCGGCCTTCACCGCGGTCGACCTGGCCGAGGCGCAGGAGGACGAGGCGCGCCGCGCCAACGAGGGCAGCGCGCGCGAGCTCGCGCGCGTCTGCGCGGCCGCTTCGATCCCGCTCGTGCTGGTCAGCACGGACTTCGTGTTCGACGGCGCGGGCACGCGGCCCTACAGGGTCGACGACGCCACGAACCCGTTGAGCGCGTACGGCCGCACGAAGCTCGCGGGCGAAGTCGCGGCGCGCGCCGCGCATCCGGGCGGCACACGCGTCGTGCGCACGCAGTGGCTCTACGGCCCGCGCGGGAAGCACTTCCCGGGCACGATCCTGAACCTGGCCAAGGAGCGCAGCGAGCTGCGCGTCGTGCACGACCAGGTCGGCTCGCCGACGTCGACGCGCGAGCTCGCGCCGGCCTTGTGGGACGTGCTCGTGAAGGGCGACGCAGGGGTCTACCACGCCGCCTGTCAGGGGCAGGCCTCGTGGTACGAGCTGGCCGTCGCGACCCTCGAGCTCGCGGGCGTTCGCGGCGTGAGCGTCGTGCCCGTCACCACCAGCGAGTTCCCGCGCCCGGCCGTGCGGCCGCGCTACAGCGTGCTCGACTGCTCCCGTCTCGCCGCGCTGCGCGGCCAGGCGCTCGCGCCCTGGCGCGAGGCCCTGCACAGCTTTCTGGCCGATACCTCCGCATGAGCACCACGATCCTCGTCACGGGCGGCGCCGGCTTCATCGGCAGCAACTTCGTCCACATGCTCGTCGAGATGCGCCCCGACTGGCGCATCGTGAACCTGGACGCGCTCACGTACGCCGGGAACCTCGAGAACCTCGAGCCGGTCTCGGGCAACCCGCATCACCGCTTCGTGCAGGGCGACATCACGAAGGGCGAGGACGTCGAGAAGGCCTTCACGGAAGCAAAAGCCGCCGGCGGACGCATCCAGGTCGTGCACTTCGCGGCCGAGAGCCACGTCGACCGCTCGATCACCTCGGGACAGCCGTTCGTGAACACGAACGTCGTCGGCACGCAGATCCTGCTCGACGCGGCGCGCCATCACGGCGTCGACAAGTTCGTCCACGTGTCGACCGACGAGGTCTACGGCTCGCTGGGCGAGAAGGGCCTGTTCACCGAGGAGACGCCGCTGGCGCCCAACTCGCCCTACTCGGCCAGCAAGGCCGGCAGCGACCTGCTCGTGCGCGCCGCCGTGCACACGCACGGATTCCCGGCCTGCATCACGCGTTGCTCGAACAACTACGGGCCCTACCAGTTCCCGGAGAAGTTCCTGCCGCTCATGATCGCCAACGCCGCAGAGGACAAGCCGATCCCGGTTTATGGCGACGGGCTGTACGTGCGCGACTGGCTCTACGTGCGCGACCACTGCGAGGCGATCCTGGCCGTCCTGGAGAAGGGCCGGGTCGGAGAGGCCTACAACATCGGCGGGAACACGGAGCTGGCTAACCTGACCCTGGTCCGCCACGTCCTGCGCGAGGTGAAGAAGCCCGAATCCCTGATCACCTACGTCAAGGACCGCCCGGGGCACGACCGGCGCTACGCGATCGACGCCTCGAAGATCCGGGGGGAGCTGGGCTGGGCCCCGCGCTTCGCCTTCGAGCAGGCCCTGCCCCTGACGATCCACTGGTACGCGTCGCATCCGGGGTGGTTGCAACGGGTTCGGAGCGGTGCGTACCGTGAGTACTACGCCCGCCAATACGGTTCCTGAGCGGTTCAACCCGGAAGCCCTTTCTGTCGATCCAGGAACCGAGACCCCACGCCCCGATGATCTCCCAAAGCCCAGTGCGTGCAGCCCTGCTCCTCGTCGGGTTGCTCCTGGGGTTCGTCTTGGCGGGCTGCAATGCCACGCCCGACAAGCGCGTGCTCCAGTACCTGAACACGGACGGGTTCGGGAACCGCTACTCGGGCAACGCCGAGGAGGAGAACTGGGTCGCGATCGGCGACGCCATCGGGCTCGACGACCCCTACCAGGACGAGCTGCAGATCGCGCGCACGGAGGTCGACATCGACGGCACCGTGATCCTGCCCGAGCTGGGCGCGGTCGTCGTGGCCGGACTGACGCGCACGCAGATCGAAGCGCTCCTGATGGAGAAGTACAGCCCGTACTACGACCTGCTCGACATCAAGGTGCGCATCTTCACGCAGGGCAAGAACTACTTCATCTTCGGGGAGGTCGAGAACCCCGGGCTCAAGGAGTTCCCGGGCGACCTGACGCTCTTCGAGGCGGTCATGGCGGCCACGCCCAAGACGGACTCGGGCAACCTGGGGCGCGTGCGGCTGATCCGCGCCGATCCGCGCGACCCGTTCATCCAGTACTTCGACCTCTCCGACCTGTTCACGCGCGGCGATTCGACGTTCAACGTGCACGTGCACGAGCGCGACATCATCTACGTGCCGCCCACGATGCTGGCGGAGTTCGGCTACTTCCTGGATTCGCTGCTGTTCCCGGTCAAGTTCGTCCTGACGAGCTTGTCGTCCGCGATCTTCTCCTACACCGCGCTCCAGTACGGCACCGGCAACCGCAACAACAACAACGGCGGGATCTTCTAGGAGCGCTGCGACGTGGCCGTCCAAGTCGAGACCCAGGGCCAGCTCCAGGAATTCTTGGGGCTCCTGAAACGCCGCAAATGGCAGGTGATCCTGCCGGCCGCGGTCGTGCTCTCGCTGGGCATCTTCGTCGCGGTGGTCATCCCCAAGAAATACGTCGTGAAGACACAGATCGAGCTGCGCCCGGTGGGCGTCTCGATCAGCGCCAAGGAAGCGGCCAACGCGCCGTACCAGATCAAGAGCCTCGCGCGCATCAAGAAGGTGACGCAGGAGCTGCAGAACCAGGAGTACCTGGGTTTGCCGCCGGCCGAGCAGTTCGACTGGCTCGAAGACGCGCAGCAGGCCGTCAAGGTCACGCCGGCGCAGTCGACGACTCAGGGCACGAGCTTCGTCAACATCGAGTACTCGAACGTCAACGTCGACTGGGCGGCGGACTTCCTGCGCGCGCTGCGCAACGACTGGACCGAGGACGTGATCGAGCGCGACCGGCGCAAGAGCGCGGACGAGGTCAACAAGCTCAACGAGGCGCGCAGCCGCCTCGAGAAGCAGTACCAGAACGAGGAGGCCGCGCTGACCGAGCTCCTGCGCGACAACGGGCTCTCGGCCACGCAGCCGACGCCCGGCGCCGGCGCCACGCGCACCGAGGATCCCGTGTTCGAGCGGCTGCGCCGCAACGAGATCGAGCTCGACGCCACGGTCGTCGAGATCGACCAGCTCGAGGTGCGCAAGGCGGAGTTCGAGCGGCGGCTCGACGAGCTGCCGCCGCGGGTCGACCAGGAGGAGACGCTCGTCGGCGGCTCGAGCAACGCGGCCGAGTTGCAGGAGCTCGAGGACAAGATCGCCGCGCTGAAGGCCCAGTTGGAAGGCATCCGCCCGATCCACAGCCGCTACAAGGAGATCCAGCAGGACATCCGCAAGCTGGAGCAGCAGCGCGAGCAGAAGTCGCTGCAGGTCACGAAGGGCGAGCTGCAGAAGCGCACCGGGATCAACCCGCTGATCGCGCCCACGCGCCAGAAGATCGACGACATCGAGACCGACCTGCGCGTGGCCGAGGCCCGCCGCGTGTCGCTCGAGGCGTACGTCGAGGCGGACAGCCGGCGTGTCGAGGAGCTGCACCCCGTGTACCGCGAGGTGCGCGATCGCAAGGAGACGGTGGATCGCCTGTCCGACAACCTCAAGGCCGCCGAGCTGGCGTTCCAGAGCAAGTCGCGCGAGTTCGCGATCCTGAGCTCGCCGCTCTCGAACCCGTTCGAGATCACGCAAGAGGTCGACGTGCCCAGCAAGCCGACCGAGCCGAACCCCTGGCTCATCGTCAGCTTCGCCCTGGTGGCCGGGATCGCGATCGGGATGGGCGCGGCCCTGATCCTGGAGTTCAGCCGCAACTGCTTCCGCAGCGTCGGTGACATCGGGCGCGTGATGGCCGTGCCCGTGCTGGGCGCAGTGGGCCTCATCACCACGCGCCGCGAGCAGCGCCTGGCGTCCGTGCGTCGCGTCTCGGTCGGCACCGCGAGCGTCGCCCTGATCGGCGCGGTGCTCTTCGTGACCTGGGCCTGGGCCAACGACGCCTCCTCCCTCTCTCAGGACGTGCGCGACGCGATCGAGGGTTTCCGCGCGCGCTTCAAGTAGGGGGCGCGCGTGCGCGACCTGATCGTCGCCGGGTTCATCATCGCGACGCTGCCGACGTGCTTTCGGCGGCCGTTCATCGGGCTGCTCGTCTTCACGCTGCTGGCCTACATGCGGCTGCAGGACCTGACCTGGGGCTGGGCGCGTTTCGAGCGCTGGTCGTACTACGTCGCGCTCGTGACGATCGGCGGCTTCGTCCTGGGCTCGGGCGAGCGGCGCTTCATGCTGCCCGACATCCGCTGCTGGATCATGGTCGCGCTCGTCGGGATCGTCGGGTTGAGCCTGGTTTCGTCGCGCTTCTTCGTGGCCGACGACCTGAAGTCCTACGCCGAGTACGTCAAGATCGTGGGCGTGGCGCTGTTCACGACCGGCGTCGTGCGCAACCGCGAGTACCTGCGCATCCTGGTGTACGTGATCGCGCTGAGCTTCGGCTTCTTCGGCGTGAAGAACGGCCTGGCGTTCATCCTGTCCGGGTTCCGCATGGAGATCCTCCAGGGGCCGGGCGGCATGCTCACGGACCGCAACGACTTCGCGCTGGCCCTGTGCATGGGCATGCCGATGCTCCTCTACCTGGGGCTGTCCGAGAAGCGCAAGCTGCTGCGGCGCTTCCTCCTGGCGACGGTGCCGCTGACCGCGCTGTGCGTGATCTCGACGCACTCGCGCGGCGGCTTCCTGGCGATGGGGGCGATGGCGCTGGTCGTCGTGTGGCGCTCGCAGAACCGCATCGCCGGCTTCGTGATGCTGGCCCTGATGGGCGGCGCGGCCTGGATCGCCGCGCCGAAGACGTTCACGACGCGCATCGCCACGATCGCCGACTACCAGACGGAGGGCTCGGCGCGCGGGCGCATCGAGGCCTGGAAGGTCGCCGGGCGCATGATCGCCGCGAAGCCGATGCTGGGCGTCGGCTACGCCAAGTTCCAGCAGGAATACGTCGGCTTCGACCCCAACCAGGCCAAGGAAGCCGACGGCAGCCCGAAGCCCGAGGGCACGCGCGTCGCGCACAACAGCTACCTGCAGATCTGGGCCGAGTGCGGCACGCCGGCGTTCCTGCTCTACCTGGCGCTGATCGTGCTGACCTTCCGCGATCTGTGGCTCGTGCGCAGGCAGGCGAACCGGCGCTACCACTCGAGCTGGATCATCTCCTACGCGAACATGTTCGAGGCCGGCATGGTGGCGTTCGTCGTGGGCGCCACGTTCCTGAACCGCGCGCAGTTCGACCTCTTCTACCACTACGTCGCGGTCGTGATCGTCTTCGGCAAGGTGGCGCGCGAAGCCATGGCGACGGAGCCGCTGCGCGAATCGATCGGCGGCGAGCGCGGTCCGCTGTCTTTGTCCAAGGAGCCGGGCTTCGGCCCGCGCCCGCGGCCCGACGGCTTCGACCGCGAGCGCGCGCCCGGCGGCTTCGATCGACGCCCGGCGCCCGGAGCGGCCTGACCACGATGTGCGGTTTCACCGGCATCGCGCTCTCCGATCCGCGCCGGATGGTCGACGAAGCGCTCTTGACGCGCATGGCGCGCACGCTGGCGCACCGCGGGCCGGACGACGAGGAGTTGTTCCGGCGCAGCGGTTTCGGCCTCGGTTTCCGCCGTCTCTCGATCATCGACGTCGAGGGCGGGCGCCAGCCGATCCTGGACGAGAGCGGCTCGATCGCGGTCGCCTGCAACGGCGAGATCTACAACTTCCTCGAGCTGCGCGCCGATCTCGAAGTGCGCGGCCACCGCTTCCGCACCGACTCCGACGTCGAGACGATCGTGCACCTGTACGAGCAGCACGGCGAACGCCTGGCCGAGCACCTGCACGGCATGTTCGCGTTCGCGGTCGCCGACCTGCGCGACCCCGCGCGGCCCAAGTTGCTGCTCGGCCGCGACCGGCTCGGCCTGAAGCCGCTCTTTTGGGCGCTGACGGCGCAAGGTCTCGTATTCGCCAGCGAGTGCAAGGCGATCCTGGAGAGCGGGCTCGTGCCGCGCACCCTGCGCGCGCCCGCGCTGCTGGATTACCTCGTCCAGGGCTACGTCTCGGGCCCGCAGGCGGCGTGGGACGGGATCCAGCGCCTGCCTCAGGCCTCGACGCTCTCGTGGACGCCGGGCCAGGCGCCGCGCGTCGCGGCGTACTGGGACCTGCCTCTCGACGCTCCGCGCGAACCGGCGACGCGCGAGGAAATCCTCGAATGGATCGACCGCGTCGTGCGCGACCACCTCGTGTCGGACGTGCCGCTGGGCGCGTTCCTCTCGGGCGGCATCGACAGCACCGCGGTCGCCGACAGCATGGCGCGCATTCGCAGCGCGGACGGCGCGGGCGCCGACCGCGTCTCGCGGTCCGTCGCGGACGGGCTGGTGCTGTGCTCGGTGGGCTTTCGCGAGAAGGAGTTCGACGAGCTCGAGCGCGCGCGCGCCACGGCCGCGCGCCTGGGCGCCGTGCACCACACGCGCGTGCTCGAGCCCGACCCGCGCCTGGCCGTGGAGACGCTGCCGTGGTTCTTCGACGAGCCGCTGGCCGATCCCTCGACGGTGCCGACCTACCTCGTGTCGCGCATGGCGCGCGAGCACGTGACCGTGGCGCTCTCCGGGGACGGCGGCGACGAGGTGTTCGCCGGCTACCGCCGCTACGTGTTCGACGTGGCCGAGAATCGCGCGCGCTCCTGGCTTCGATCCGGCGGTCGGCGCGCGGCGCGGTTCGTCGGGAAGCACTACCCGAAGCTCGACTGGGCTCCGCGCGCCGTGCGCGCCAAGAGCACGCTCGAGAACCTGGGCCTCGACCCGGCGCGCGCATACTGGGCCAGCTTGACGCAGATGTCGCGCGCGGACGCGCTCGCGATCCTGGCGCCCGGATTGCGCGCGCAGATCGGCGACCACGACCCGTTCGACGCGTTCGAGGACCTCTACCGGCGCCCGCGCACGGAGGAATCGCTGTACCGGGCCCAATACGCCGACGCGCACCACTTCCTGCCCGACCAGATCCTGGTCAAGGGCGACCGCGCGGCGATGGCGGCCTCGCTCGAGGTGCGCCCGCCGTTCCTCGACCACCGCTTCGTCGAGCGCTTCATCACGCTGCCGACGGCCGAGAAGGTGCGCGGCGGTCGCGGCAAGCACGCGCTGCGCGAGGCGCTGCGCGCGCGGCTCCCGGGCGACGTGCTCGACGGCCGCAAGATGGGCTTCGACGTCCCGTTGCGCGCGTGGTTGCGCGGTCCGCTCGCCGCCGTCGTGTCCGACGCGCTCGAGACGCTGCCCGAGCGCTGGTTCGACCGCGCGACGCTGCGCGCGCGCTTCGCGGAGCACCAGGCCGGCGTGCGCGACCGTTCGCACCTCTTGTGGAGCCTGCTCGTGCTCGAGCACTGGCGCCGCCGGCACGGCGTCGCCGAGGATCTGGCCAGCGCATGAGCCACAGCCCGGTCCTGCACGCCCTGTCGTTCGACGTCGAGGAGTACTTCCAGGTCGCGAACTTCCGCGGGGCGTTCACGCGCGACAGTTGGGACGGCGTGCCCTCGCGCCTGGACGTCGGCATGGACCGCATCCTGTCGCTGCTCGATCGGCGTGGAGCGCGTGCCACGTTCTTCTGGCTGGGCTGGGTCGCTGAGCGCCATCCCAAGCTCGTGAAGCGCTGCGTCGCCGCGGGCCACGAGGTCGCTAGCCATGGCTACGAGCACCTGTTCCTGGAGGATCTGGGCCGCGAGCGCTTCGTGGAGGACCTGCGGCGTACCGAAGCCGCGCTGGTCGACGCCGGCGCGCCGCACCCAGTCGGGTTCCGCGCCTCGACGTTCTCGCTGTCGCGCGCGACGTGGTGGGCCTTCGACGTGCTCGTCGAGCGCGGCTACCGCTACGACTCGAGCGTGCACCCGGTCTCGCACCCCGTGTACGGCGTGCCCGATTTCGAGCCCGGCATCTCGCGCGTGCGAGCCGGCGGCGGCGACATCGTCGAGTTCCCGGTCGCGACGTGGCGCGCGGCGGGACGCAACTGGCCGGTGGGGGGCGGCGGTTACTTCCGCTTGCTGCCCGGCTGGGCCACGCGCCGCGCGATCGCGAGCCTCGAGGCCAGCGGCCGCCCGGCCGCGCTCTACCTGCACCCGTGGGAGCTCGATCCGGAGCAGCCGCGCGTCGCGGCGCCTCTCACGGCGCGGTTCCGCCACTACCTGAACCTCGACCGCACCCTGCCGCGGCTGGAGTCGATGCTCGAGCGCTTCCGCTTCGGCACGATGGCCGAAGCGCTGCGCGCTCAGGGCTTCGAGGTGTGAGAGACCGAGAAGAGATCGATCCCACGGTCTCTCATACCTTGTTGGCGCCGCGCGGAACCGCGCGCGGGGGAGGCCGTCAAGAAACCGATCGTACGGCCTCGCTGATCCGATCGGCGCCGCTCCGCGGCGCGAGAGGCTGTGATGATCTCACAGCCTCGGTCGCGCGAGGCCGCGCAGCGCGCGCACGAAGTCGGCCTCGATCGGCGGCAAGAGCTCGAGCTGCACCTGGGCCAGGAGCGCGCCGGCCTGCGCCACGTCGTCTGCCTGCCCGCGCATCAGGAACCCGATCGCGCCCAGGCGTGCGGCGTGCTGGCGCTGCGGCTCGGTCGCCTGCGGATCGTCGCGCACGCGTTGCGTCGCCGCCAGCGCCTGACCGGCGAGCCGCGGTCCGTGGTTCAGGTAGCTGCGCGCCGCGAGGAGCCGCAGCGACGGGTCGGGCAGCTCGCGGCCTTCGAGGGCGATGATCGACGTCACGGCCGCGGCGATGTCGGCCGGCTCCATGTCGGCCTCCGCGCGCAGGCGCAGGACCTCGCGCGCGATGCGGCCGTCGTCCTGGATGCGCTGCACGAGGTGCAGCTCGTCGAGCGCGCGCTCGCTCTCGCCGCGCGCGGCCTGCGCGCGCGCCGCGGCGATCCACGTCGAGAGCTCGCCCGGCGCCAGGGCGAGCTCCTCGCGCGCCAGCTCCTGGGCGCGGTCCGCGTCGATCTGCGACAGGAACTCGATCCACAAGGCGGCCGCGCCGGGCGCGTTCTCGTCCAAGGAGCGTCCCGCGTGCAATTGACGGAAGCGCGCGAGCTGCGCGACCGCGCGCTGCACGCCCAGCGCCGGGTTGCGCGGGTCGTCCGTCAGCGCGACGCGCGCGATGGCCAGCACGAGTCGCGGATCGCCGCCGTGCTGCGCCGCGAGCCGCGCGATCACGGACTGCGCGGCGCTGCGTGGCAGAGGATCGGCCGAATCCTGCGCGCGCTCCACCGCCTCGAGCAGGTCGCGGATCGTGCCCGAGACGTCGGCCGGCGGGTCGTTCGCCGCCAGCGCGCGCGCGAAGCGCTCGACGGCCTCGCGCGGGCGGTCGAGAACCAGCGCGGCGCGTCCGGCGATGGCGGCCAGCTCGCCCGAAGGCACCGTCTCCGGATCCGTCCCGTCGGCCATCGCGGCCGCGGCGCGCGCGTCGCCCGACGCGAGCAGGAACCGCGCGCGGTCCTCGCGACGCTCCATCGGCGTCCCGGCCGCGGCGCCCAGCGCCTGCAGGCGCGCGCCGCGGAACAGGCCGTAGCGGCGCGCATCGCTGCGCAGCTCGGGATCGAGGCTCTCCTCTGCGCCCCAGGCCGGCGCGAAATCGGGCGCCAGCGCGAGGACGGCTTGGAGATGTCCGCGCGCTGCGTGCACGTTGCCCTGGCGCAGGCTCAGGTCGGCGGCCAGCCAGGCTGGCCACAGCGCGCCCTCCGCCGCGGCCGCGCCCCGAGTGAAGTGCGCGATCGCGAAGGCCTGGCCCTCGTTCATCACGGTCGCGGCGATCCAGCCGACGAGCGCGCGCGGATCGCCCGTGCCGGTCGGTCCGCCGACCAACGTGGCCAGCTCGGCCGTGGCCCGCCGGCCCAGGCGCGGATCGAACTCCGCGGTGCCCGCGCCGTCGGGCGCGTCGGCTCCGCCCATCGAACGGGCGCACTCGCTCAGGATCGCCCAGCGCGGGTCCTCGTCGCGGCCCGCCTCGCGCACCGCTGCGATCCGCGCCGACGCTTCCGCGGTGCGCTCCTGCAAGAGCAACCAAGCGGTCTCGAGGATCGGGCCGGGCGTGCGCGACCTCTCGGCAGCGCGCTGCGCCAGGCTCTTCAAGCGGTCGACCTGCCCGGCGTGCAGCGCGATCGCCAGCTCGACGCGTTCCGTCGCACCGTTCGTCTCGAACGCTTCCGAGCGGGCCAGCGCGCGTGCCACCTCGGGCATGTCGCCCGCGAGCGCCGCGGCGGCCGCGAGACGCACGCACAGATCGCCGCCGCGGAAGCGTTGGACCGTGTCGAGGGCGCGGTAGAGCTCGCGCGCCGGCTCGACCGCTCCCGCAGCCAGGGCGACATCGGCCAGCGCCAACTTCGTCTTGCGGTCCATACGCGGATCGCGCGTCGCCATCGTCAGCAGCGTGCGCACTTCCTCCTCCGCGCCGCTCCACAGCGCGCCGCGCACCGCGAGCTCGATCGCACCCGGGATGGCGACGAGACCGCGGCCGATCGGCTTCAGGACCTCGAGCACGCGCGCCGGATCGCCCTGCGCCGCGGAGAGCCGCGCGATGAGCAGGCGCGCCTCGTCGCCGAACGTCGCGGCGTCGATCGTGCCGAGCAGCGCCAGCGCCTCCTGCGACCGCCCGTGACGCGTCAAGGCGTCGGCCGCGCCGACGCGCCCGAAGTACTCCGGGTCGGCGCGCATCAGGCGCTGCAGATCGTGCCCTTTCAGCTCGTCCAGCGGGATCGCGCGCAGGATCTCGGTCGTCTCCTCGGTGCGCCCGCCGGCGCGCAGGCGCGCGGCCACGAGGCTCAGGAGCCGGTCGGGATCGCGCTGCCGCTTCCACACGCGGATCGAGAGGTCGAGCGCCGGCAGGAATCCCGGCACGAGCGTGAGCATCCGCTCGAGGTACGCGGCCGCGCGCGCGTCGTCGTTCTCGGCGAAGTGGATCTCCGCCAGCCGGTAGAGCTCGTAGGGACTCGAATCCGACGACGGGAGCCTGACGTTCGTGCGCTTGAGCTCGGCGCGCACGCTGTCGGGATCGAAGTTGATCGAGGCCAGCTCGCGCTCGCCGATCTCGTGCCAGCGCGGCAGCAGCTCTTCCGTGCGCTGCGGCAGGAGGCTCATGCCCTTGGCGAAGCGCGTCTCGGGCTGGCGGAAGCCGCCGTGAGGCGCGGCCATCTGCAGCTCTGCGAGTCGCAGCCACAGCTCGCCGTCGTGATCGGGATCGAGGTCGACCGCGCCTTGCAGCGCCTCGCGCTCGACCTCGGGCTCGCCCAGAACGCGCGACGCGCGCGCGATCGAGCGCCACGCGATCGCGCGCGCGAGCGGCACGGGATCGGGCGTCTGCGCCGTGACGAAGCGGCGCAGCCGCGCGCGCCCGACGTCGACCTCGTTCCTGCCGACAGCGGGGAGGCCGTTCGCGAGCGCGGCCTCGCCGCGCGCCACGGCGCCGACGCCGACGTAGAAGTGCGATGCGACCTCGTCGTCGGCGCTGCCCACGCCGTGCATCTCCTGGCCTGCTTCGACCATCAAGTCCCAGCGCTGCGAGGCCAGCCCGATCCGCGTCATGAGCTCGTAGAACGACGCGTCGGCCGGCGTGCGGCGCTGCGACCACTGCTGCGCGAGCGCGCCGCCGTAGCGCAGGCGCCTGAGGTCCAGGAGCGATTGCATCAGGACGCGCGCGATGTCCGGGTCGACGCGTGCCTCCTCGAAGCGCAGCGCCGACATGGCCAGGTCGACGGCCAGGTCCGTGCGGCCGGCGGCGCGGTACACGTCGAGCAGGCCGGCCAGCGCCTCGATCTGGAAGCCGTGCTCGAGCGCCTGCGCGAAGCCTTCGCGCGCCGCACGCGAGGCCTGCGCGCCGCGGTCGGCCAGGCGCAGCACCTGTTGCGCCAGCTCCTCGTCCTCGACGGCCAGCGTCGAGCGCACGCGTTCGGCCAGCGCCGGGCGGGCCGTGTCCTCCGGGTCGAGCGCGACCGAACGCGCCAGCGCGGCGCGCGCCACGGCGTAGTCGTCCTGCGCCAGGACGCCGACCAGGAGGCGCGCAGCCGACTCCTCGTGCTCCGCGGCCGCCAGGCGGTGCAGGCGACCCAAGCGTGCCCACGCGTCGGGCGAGCTGGGGTCGCGCTCGAGCCCGCGGCGCACGCGCGCCTCGGCCGCCGCGAAGTCACGGGCGCGCGTCTCGAGCTCGACCAGATCGGCTTCGACCGCCGGATTGCCGGGGCGCTGCTCGGCCACCGCCAGGAGGTCGGTGCGCGCGCGGTCCCAGGCGCGGATGTCGATCAGCAGTCGGCCGCGGCGCAGGAGGACGCGCGTTTCGAGGTCCTTGTCGTTGGCCTCGCGCGCGCGCGTCAGCACCTGGTCCAGGTTGAGCAGCGTCTGGTCGCGGTCGTAGCGGCCCTCGGCGATGCGCTTCTCGACCGCCGCGAAGAACTCCTCGGGCGTGACGGTCGACTGGCGCGACACCATCGCACCCACCCCGAGCACGAGCACCAGGGCGATGCAGAAGAGGATCCAGGTCGACGGGCGCATGAGGCGGGGTTTCTACTCGGCCCGGGCCGGGAACGCCATGAGACCGTGGCGCCGCATCTTGTTGAAGAGCGTCGTGCGGTCGATGTCGAGGAGACGCGCCGTCTCCTTGCGACAGCCGCCGCAGTGCACGAGCGCCTGGCGCAGGATCTCGCGCTCGGGCGCCTCCAAGAGCTCCTTGAGGCTGCGTCCGACCTCGAAGACGGGCACCGGACCCGACGCTCCCGTCGCGGCGACGGTCAGGTCGGCTCCCAGGTCCTCGGGCTCGATCTGGGCTCCCTGAGCCAGGAGAACGGCGCGCTCGAGGCGGTGCTCGAGCTCGCGCACGTTGCCCGGCCAAGGGTGCGCGACGCAGGCCGAGAGCGCCGCGGAGGACAGCGCGCGCCGAGGCCGGTGGTGCTCGAGGGCCAGGCGTTCGAGCACGCGCTCGACGAGCGGCGGCACGTCGAGCGGCCGCTCGCGCAAGGGCGGCAGCGCCAGGCTCACGACGCGCAGGCGCCAGAGCAGGTCCTCGCGGAATCGTCCTTGCGCGACGGCCGCCGCCAGGTCGACGTTCGTCGCGGCGACGACGCGCACGTCGGCGGTGCGCGTGTGCGTCTCGCCCACGCGCTCGAACGAGCGGTCCTGCAGCACGCGCAGGAGCTTGACCTGCAGCTCGGGCGGCGCGGCACCGATCTCGTCCAGGAACAGCGTGCCGCCGTCGGCCGACTCGAAGCGCCCGGCGCGATCCTTGACCGCGCCCGTGAACGCGCCGCGCGCGACGCCGAAGAGCTCGCTCTCGAGCAGCCCGACCGGGATCGCCCCGCAGTTGACCTCGACGAACGGGCCGCGCGCGCGCCCCGAGTGCTGGTGCAGCGTGCGCGCGAGCAGCGTCTTGCCCGTGCCGCTCTCGCCCTCGATCAGCACCGTCGCGCGCGTGTCGGCCACCGCCTCGATCGTCGCGAGGACCTGCCGCATGCGCGGGTCGCGCGTCGTGATCGCGCCCAGCTCCGTGCGTCCGGCCAGATCGTCGCGCAGGCGCCGGTTCTCGTCCTTCAAGTGGCGCGACTCGAGCGCGCGCGTCACCGCGAGCAGGACCTGGTCGGGCTCGCACGGCTTCTGCAGGCACTCGGCCGCGCCGCGGCGCACCGCGAGCAAGGCGTCCTCGATCGACGAGAACCCGGTCAGCTCGATCCAGGCCGGCGGCAGCGTGAGCCGTCCCAGCTCGAGCGCGACGTCGAGGCCCGCGATCTCGGGATCGCACAGGAGCACGTCGGCCGCACGCTCGCGCAGCGCGCGCGAGAGGCGCGCGCCGCCGGCGACGGACTCGACGTGGTGGCCGGCGGCCTTGAGCACGCGCGCCAGGTCGCGCGCCGAGGAGTCGTCGTCGCAGACCAGCACGTTGCCGTGCAACCTGGGGGTGGAGTCGATTCGTTCCGACACGTCGTGCCTTTTCGACACGGCGGGGGACCGGAGCGGAGTCGATCCGGGCACCGGGATGGTTTCGGGAGGAGCGGAACAGCGCGCAGGGCCTGGAACGACCGCTTGGGGGTCGGCGTGGCGCGCGGGAACTCGCGAGGCGACCCGAGCACGCCCGCTCCGGTTCGGTTGGCGGGGTCGGGACTTGCGCCTGCCGGACGTGAGGGCGGGAGCGCGTGCAATCCAGCGCGTGCGCGAGCGTTCGCCGAGTCGACTTGCGCCGAACAGGATGGAAACTCCGACGTGTGTCGGCCGCGCGCTCGCACGAATGTCCGCCGAATCAATCCGCGCCAAACCGGGCGCGAACTCCGACGTTCGGACGGTCGAGGCATGCGCGTGCGCCCGCATCCGGCTGGCAAGCGTCCCATGCAACGAGGCGGACCGATCCCGACCACGCTTTCGATCGGGAGGAACGTGCCCTGCGCGGAATGCACTTGCGAAACTCCGCCGGATCGAGCGCCGGTCGACGTCCCGCTCAGAGACTGAGAAGAATTCGAAGTCTCTCGCGCCGCGGAGCGGCGCCACCAGGATCGGAGAGGCCGTACGATCGGTTTTTTCTCGGCCTCTCAGAGACTGAGAAGAATTCGAAGTCTCTCGCGCCGCGGAGCGGCGCCACCAGGATCGGAGAGGCCGTACGATCGATTTCTTCACGGTCTCTCAGCGCGGGCGATGCCCGCAACCGGACGCGTGAGGCTTTGGCCCGCGCTGAGTCCTTGTTGGCGGGGGAGGCGGACCCTCCCCCGCGTCGGCCGCGACACGCGGCCTCCCCCTCCTCGCCGCCTGACGGGCGGCGCGGCGCCTCCGGCGCCGGAGCTACGACATCCGAAAGAATCAGCGCTGCGCGCGCAGACTTGCGGAAGTAGTAGCTCAGCGCCGGTGCACGACCGTCGTGCTGGCCTGGTCGGTCGGCCACATCACGATTTCACCCAGGTTCACGTGCGGCGGCCGCGTCACGACGAACACGATCACGTCGGCGACGTCCTCAGCCGTGAGCGGCGTCATCCCCTGGTACACCGCTTTCGCGCGGGCCTGGTCGCCGCGGAAACGCACCCCGCTGAAGGCCGTCTCGACCATCCCGGGATCCACGGTCGAGAAGCGCACGCCGCTGCCGGCCATGTCGACGCGCTGCGCTTCGTACAGCGCGCGCACGGCGTGCTTCGTGGCGCAGTACACGTTGCCGCCCGGGTAGACCTGCCGTCCGGCCGCGCTGCCCAGGAGCACGTGGTCGCCGCGCCCCGCCGAGCGCATGGCCGGCAGCGTCGCGCGCAGCACGTGCAGGACGCCCTTGACGTTCGTGTCGATCACGGTCGACCACTCCTGCGGGTCGCCGTCGGGCAGCTTCTCGGCGCCCAGGGCCAGGCCGGCCGCGTTCACGACGAGGTCGGCGCCCAGCCCGGAGAGCTCGCGCTGCACGGCCTGCGCGTCGCGCACGTCGAGCGCGACCGTGCGCGCGCGCGGGCCGCACTCGGCCGCGACCTGCGCCAGCCGGCGCGCGTCGCGGCCGACGAGCACGACCTCGGCCCCGCCGCGGCCGAGCGCGCGCGCGGTGGCCGCGCCGATCCCGGAGGAGGCTCCCGTGACGATCGCGCGGCGCTGCTCGAGGCTCTGCATCGGCGCAGTGTAGCGGCGGGTGGAAATTCGTTCCGGGTGTCCAGTGCCGGCCTCGCTTCGTCCGATGTCACGACCTACGCTGCGCCCTCACCCGTCGGGGAACCCTCCATGCTCGCCTCCATGCTCGGCTCGTCGTTGGCCGTGTTGGCCGGGTTCGCCTCGCCGGCGATCGTCGGGTCGACCCTCTACCACGGCGGACACCTCGTCCTGAACGACGGCCGCGGCGGCACGGCGCGCGCGCTGCTCGAGAAGGACGGCCTCGTCGTCGCGACGGGCACGCTGGAGGAACTCGCGGCGCGTCCCGACGCGCAGGGTGCGACGCGCATCGACTTGCGCGGCACGGTCGCGGTGCCGGGCCTCGAGGACGCGCACGGACACCTCGAGGGCTACGGCGCGTCGCTCCAGCAGCTTGACCTGACCGGCGTGCCGACGTTCCAGGCGCTCGTCGAGCGCGTGCGCGACGTCGCCAAGACGCTGCCCGAGGGCACGTGGATCCGCGGCCGCGGCTGGGACCAGAACCTGTGGGAGGGCGGCAAGTTCCCGCACCACCTGCTGCTCTCGCTGGCGACGCCGAAGCACCCCGTCTTCCTGGAGCGCGTCGACGGACACGCCGCGCTCGTGAACGAGGCCGCGCTGGCCGCCGCGCGGCTCAACGGCGTGATCGACCCGCCGCCGCGCATCCAGGGCGGCCGCGTGTTCCTCGACGACGACCGGCGCGCGACGGGCATGCTGCTGGACGCGGCCACGTCGCTCGTCGAGAAGGCGATCCCGAAGCCGACGAACGAGGTGTTGCGCGAGCGCTTCCTGGCGGCGCAGGAGAAGCTCCTGGCGTACGGCCTGACCTGCGTGCACGACATGGGCACGTCGCCGGCGATGCTGGCGCTGCTGCAGGACCTGCGCGCGCGCGGCGAGCTGCGCTTGCGCGTCGTCGCCTACCTGGACGGCATGGGCGAGCTCGACAAGAAGTCGCTGGCCGGCTTCCCGAAGGCGCCGGATCCCAAGGACATGCTCTCCGTGCCGGGCGTGAAGCTCTACGCCGACGGCGCGCTCGGCTCGCGCGGCGCGGCGCTGCTCGACCCGTACTCGGATGCGCCCGGCGAGAACGGCCTGATGCTGCTCGCGGAGGAGCAGCTGGCCGAGCGACTCGCGCTGCTCGCGCGCGCCGGCCTGCAGCCGGCCGTGCACGCGATCGGCGACCGCGCGAACCGCGTCGTGCTCGACGCCTACGAGCGCCTCGCGGTCGCCGTGCCAGGTTTCCGCGACCTGCGCCCGCGGATCGAGCACGCGCAGGTCGTCGCTCCCAAGGACTGGCCGCGCTTCCCGGCGCTGGGTGTCGTGCCGTCGATGCAACCGACGCACGCGACGAGCGACATGGCCTGGGTCGAGGCGCGCCTCGGACCCGAGCGCACGCGCGGCGCGTACGCCTGGCGCGCGCTGGCGCCCGAGCTCGGCCGCCTGGCGTTCGGCAGCGATTTCCCGGTCGAGAGCCCGAATCCGCTCGGCGGATTGTTCGCGGCGCGCACGCGCACGAAGGTGGGCGGCAAGCCCGAGGATGCGCTCCTGCCCGAGCAGCGTCTCGACGGTGCGGCGGCGCTGGCCGGGTTCACGAGCGGTCCGGCCTGGGCCGCGCGGCAGGACGATCGGCGCGGGCGGCTGCTGCCGGGCTACGCCTGCGACCTGACCGTGCTGGGCGTCGACCCGACGACGTGCGATCCGGCCGAGCTGCTCAAGGACAGCGTGCGGATGACGGTGATCAACGGCGTGGTCGTGTGGCGCGCGGCGCCGGCGAACGCGGCGGCGCGCGGGGGCTGAGGCCGGGGACCGGACAGCAGAAGTCCGGGTGGCTCGCGGCGTGAACGCCGCCGCCTCGTCAAGTCCCAGTGCTCGCGGCCTGAATGCCGCCGCCTCGTCAAGCCCCAGCGCTCGCGGCCTGACCCCGGCCGCCCCGTCAAGAGTCCCAGTGGCTCGCGCTTGACCGCCGCCAACTCGTCAGACATCCCGGTGGTTCGCGGCGTGAACGCCGCTCCCTGTCAGAAGTCCTGGTGGCCCGCGGCCTGACCGCCGCTTGCGTGCGCTAAGCTCGTGGCCGCGCCGACAGGAGGGCGCGCCCGATGGTCCGGATCGACGTCACGTACGAAGGACGCCTGCGCTGCGTCAGCGTCCACGAGCCCTCCGGCGCTCGCCTCGCGACCGACGCGCCCAAGGACAACCAGGGTGAGGGCCAGAGCTTCTCGCCGACCGATCTGGTCGCGACGGCGCTGGCGACGTGTGTTCTGACGACGATGGGGATCGTCGCGAAACGCCACGATTGGAAGATGGAGGGAGCGACCGCGACGGTCGTGAAGCACATGGTGGCGGACCCGGTGCGGCGCATCGGCAAATTGGAGCTGACCGTGCACATGCCGCCCGGCCTGGACCCAAAGGCGCGCGAGGTGCTCGAGCGCACCGCGCACACGTGCCCCGTGCATGCCAGCCTGGCTCCGAACGTCGAGCGGGACGGTGCTGTCCCACACGAACGTGATCGGC
>Ga0163152_10002487_pt1 | contig 26117 bp, 21 predicted proteins | sample OliLakLV19MP8IB2_FD_148635 | JGI IMG/M metagenome (GOLD analysis project Ga0163152, IMG submission 148635) | Freshwater microbial mat bacterial communities from Lake Vanda, McMurdo Dry Valleys, Antarctica - Oligotrophic Lake LV.19.MP8.IB-2 | ecosystem: Environmental > Aquatic > Freshwater >...
AACGCAGATTTTTCCGGAGAAACTTGTTTCCAGGAAGGTGAGTGCTTTGGGTTTCGTAACAACCTCTGATCTGCGCGCATCTTCGCCATCTGCGGATTGAATCGCATTTTCCAGGTTCAGAATTCCCAGACTGAATGCTTTCTTTGACATCGGAAGAAACAGCCACTAAAGCTGTTTCATGCCAAACTGGTTTCATCATGACAGAGCTATCTGGTGCTGGGTTGTCGCTATCTTTCTGTCCGCCTTTCCCGCCCTGGGACATAACACAAACTCGACTGCAGAATGGTGGCAGTGGAGGGGGCCGCTGGCCAATGGTGTCGGGCCGGAGGCTGATCCGCCGGTTTTTTGGAGCGAAACCAACAATGTCCGATGGAAGGCCGCGCTTCCCGGCAAGGGGCATTCCACTCCAATTGTAGTTCGGGACCGCGTTTTTGTGACGCTGGCGGTTCCTGTGGGCGAGGCGCAGAAACCGGTTTATGACCAAGCTCCAGGTTCGCACGACAACGTCCCGGTTTCGCAACGGCACCAATTTATAGTCATGGCATTGAGCCGACTGGACGGAAAAGTCTTGTGGAAAAAAATGGTTCATGAGGAATTTCCGCACGAGGGAGGGCATGAAACCGGAAGCCTGGCATCGAACTCTCCGGTCAGCGATGGCACCAACGTTTACGTTTCATTTGGTTCACGCGGTCTCTATTGCTTTGACCTCAATGGAAATCTGGTCTGGAAAAAAGACCTTGGCCGGATGCAAACCTTGCATGCTCACGGCGAGGGAAGCTCGCCGGTGGTTCATGAAGATTATTTGATCGTGGTCTGGGATCACGAGAGCGACTCTTTCCTGCATGCTTTCGATAAGAATTCTGGCAAGGAACGCTGGAAAATCACCCGGGACGAAAAGACCTCATGGTCAACGCCATTGATGGTTCAGAGCGATGGCAGGTGGCAGATCGTGGTGAGCGCCACAAGCCGGGTTCGAGGTCACGATTTGCTCACCGGAAAAGTCGTATGGGAATGCACCGGCCTTTCGCGGAACGTGGTTTCGTCTCCTGTTGCCGGGCACGGAATGGTGTTCGCCGGCAACAGTTACGACTGGCAGGCGATGTTGGCGATCCGGGTTGCCGGTGCCAAAGGTGACATCAGCGGCACTCCCCACGTGGTCTGGAAACTGAACCGGTTGACTCCTTATGTCTCCTCCCCGCTGCTTTACGGGGACACGCTCTACTTTGTGCGTCACAATCAGAACGTTCTTTCCCGGATGGAAGCGGTTTCCGGAAAATTTCTCGGTGAACCGTTGAGGTTGGAAGGCATCCGGGATTTTATCTTTTCCTCTCCGGTAGGAGCGTCCGGCCGGGTTTATGTCACAGCGCGGGACGGCACAACCGTGGTGCTGCGGCACGATCTCGAAAACAGTTCCATGGCGGTCAACCGGCTCGATGATGTATTCAGCGCCTCGCCCGCCCTCGCCGGCCTTGAAATATATCTGCGCGGAGAAAAGTTTCTCTATTGCCTGGCCGGGAAATAAATGAACCCGCCGCAAACGGCCCATGGCGGAAGTTTCTGAAGTGGTTTGTCGGGTCAAAGATTCAAAGACCTCGGCGAAGATCCCGGTTGTTTATCTTCTCCTGCCGGGCCGGGTGCAATTGGAAGCGCCTGAGATGGATGGGAACGGGAACGTTCCCGTGTACGGAATTCCGCCTTCAGGCGGCAAAGCTTATGCCAGCCACTCGACTTATTACTTGAGATGCCTTTGTCCATTCCAGTTCCACCGGCTAAAGCCGGAACTCGTGTGCTCGGCAGGTGATTGGTCTATGCGGGATGAAAGTTCCCGTCGGGGGTTGATGGAACCAACCGAAGTGGAAGCCAGGCGGCCGTTGTAAAGCGGTTGACCGAAAGGGCGGAAGCAAATACTCGGCTGCAGGAACACGAACGAGCAGTGAGGCAGAGAAGTCGCGGGCGAACGTGCTAGTAAACGTAAAGCCCAAGAGCCATCAAACGACTGTCTGTAGAGCTCGGCAGCGTGAGTGGAAAGACCGGTCACTGACCCGGGGAGACCCTCTGGTCGAGAGACTGGAGGGAGTCAGCAGAGGCCATAGTAGTGATGAAGCCCCGTGAAAGCGGGGAAGAGCGAAGGGCCGAAGAACGATGGAGCAAAGCTCAATGAGAAGCTGGAGAAACCGGTCGTAAAGTCACATGAAACAGCAGGCCGCGACAACTGCGGTCACGAACCTGGACTGGCAAAGCAGCGCCCAAGCGAGAAGCGCGGCAAGCGATGTGAGCCATGTGGCGAGGCGGGGATTTCCGCGCAACTTACCAAAGAAAGTGATGCACGAAGAACTGATGGAACAAATGGTCAGCCAAGCGAATGCCACGGAAGCCTGGAAGGCGGTCAAACGCAACAAAGGCGCACCAGGGATCGACGGGATGACCACAGGGCAACTGCGTGACCATATTCGGGCGCATTGGGAAGCTATCCGCAAGAAACTGCTCGCTGGGACCTATGTGCTCAGTCCGGTGAAGCGGGTGGAAATACCCAAGCCCAACGGAGGAATCCGGCAACTGGGCATACCGACGGTGCAGGATCGATGGATACAGCAAATGCTTTTGCAGGTGCTGCAACCCATCTTTGACCCGACCTTTAGCGAGCACAGTTACGGATTCAGGCCGGAGCGGGGAGCGCACGATGCGGTTAACGCAGCTAGAAAGCACGTGAAGGAAGGAAAGGATTGGGTGGTGGATATGGACATCACCAAATTCTTTGACCACGTCCATCACGATATCCTGATGAATCGAGTCGGGAAACTGATACGAGACAAAAGGGTGTTGAGATTGATTGGGAGATTCCTGCGCGCGGGAGTGATGGCGGAAGGAGTTGTCATGACCAGCGAGGAAGGAACGCCGCAAGGCGGGCCTTTGTCGCCATTGCTGGCCAACATTTACCTGCACGCGCTGGACGAAGAACTCGAAAAGCGCGGGTTGGCGTTCTGCCGGTATGCTGATGATTGCAACGTGTATGTGAGCAGTCAACGAGCGGCGGAGCGAGTGTTGGAAAGCATCAACCAGTGGGTGCGTGAGCACCTGAAACTGGAGGTCAACATGAGCAAAAGTGCGGCGGGGCGGCCATGGGAACGAAAGTTTCTGGGGTTCAGGATCAACCCGGAAGGGAAGATCGAAGCAGCGCCGCAAAGTGTGGAACGGTTCCAGAACAAGGTTCGGGAGTTATGGCGAAGCTGCCAGAGTCTAAGCAGTGTCCAACTGCGAGATAACTGGTGCGCTTACCTCCGCGGTTGGTGGGCCTATTACAGGCTGGCCGAGGAACGTCAGAACATCTTCAAACTGGAAGGATGGATTCGACGACACATGCGCAAATGTTTTTGGCTGCGCTGGCACGACTGGCGGGGCCGACTGCGACACCTTCGATCACTTGGGTTGAGTGGACGACAGCTCAAAGTGGCCCATAGCTCCAAAGGGGCCTGGCATCTGGCCGGAACGCCTTCTTTGCAAAATGCCCTCAAGAACTCGGTCTTGCGAAAGCACGGGTTTCTTGTTCCATCCAATCTTGCGGTCGCCATGTAACAGGACCGCTGCGTTCAACCGCCGGATGCGGAAAACCGCACGTCCGGTGGTGTGGGAGGGCGTCGGAGCGAAATCCCCGGCGCTCCACCCGATCAAACAAATTGTCCGACATTTTCATTCAACGACTCCAGCAAAACATTTTCCGCTTTCGAAATTGAATTGAAATCAGTTTCCGTTTTCAGCATTTTCCACCCGGTCCGCCGCTCCTCCAAAAAACAATCCTGGAATCAACAACCCCAGACCCGCCACACTTTGGACGTTAATGAAAGCCATCTCCCAATACTTCATCTCTCACGGGATCGATCCTTTCCTGGCCGGATTGATCTGCGGGATCATTCTCTGCGCCATCGCCCGGGTGGGGCTTTCTAGAAAGAGGTCGGAGTTTGCCAACCCTTCAGAAATCTCGACTGACATCCAGATGGAAAAACCGGTCAAAACATCCGGTTTGATGACCAAGTCGGTCAAAATCCGGCTCACCAACAATGGAAAGGAAATCGAACTGGACGACCATATCTCTGGCCAGATCAGCGACGCCATCCGAAAAGGGCAAAAAATCGAGGCGATTAAAATTTTGCGCGAAGCCTCCGGGCTGGATCTAAAAGGGGCGAAAGACTTGGTGGAAGTTTTGGAAAAATCCAATTTACGATAATTCTTCGACGCTCTATCATTGGGAAATCGGCAGGAAAACCTGCAATTCAAAATAATCACACCCATTCCGAAGAATTCGGACGGCGACGACGTCAAAGGCGGATTAACCACTGATTTTATGCACCTATTCCTTCGCAAAACGTTATTGTTGCCGGTGACACTTCTTGCCCTGGCTTTTTCCGTACCGGTCCAGGCTCAGCCCTATGGTGCAAAGGACAAGTGGATGGGCATCTATGAAGGAGAATGGCAAAACGCCCAGGGCCAGGGAAAATTCACCGCCCAGATTCGTCCAGTCGGTTCCAATGTTTATGACGGTTTTGTCATGCTGAAAAACAAGGCCGAAACAACTGCGGTGATCAAACTCTCCAGCCTGGCCAATGCCGCCGAACCCGGAGTCATTCAACTCACAGGCAAAACTTCCTCAAAAGAGCTGGGAAAAGAAATGCAGTTTGAGGGCAAACTTTCCGGCAACGATCCAAAATCGTTGAAACTGGCGGGCACACTCAAAGGAGGCGCAGGCGACGGAAACCTGAACGGGGAACGGATCGAAAAACAATCCCCGACCATGGGAGCCAAACCGCCTAAGGATGCCATCGTTCTCTTCGACGGAAAACAAACCAACCACTGGGAGACATTTCCGTTTCTGTTGAACAACGATGGATCGATGCAGGTGCAAAAAGAAAATATGACGGCCAAGGACAGGCTGGATAACTACCAGCTGCATGTCGAGTTTCGCACTCCGTTCATGCCGGCCGACCAGGGACAGGCCCGCGGCAACAGCGGCGTTTATCTGCAATCCATTTACGAAGTCCAGGTGCTTGATTCATTCGGACTTTACCCGTTGCAGATCAATGATTGCGGCAGCATTTATGGCGTGAAAACCGCACAAGGAAACGCCTGCCTTCCTCCCATGGAATGGCAGACCTACGACATCACCTATCTGAGCGGGGATGGCACCGCAGCCAATCCTCCGAAAATCACCATCGTTCACAATGGCGAAACCGTGATCGACGCCGCGCCGGTGCCTGCCGACAAGATTGGAAAAGGCGGTGGCGGGGGCAATTCGAAAGGTGGTTTGCTGATGCTGCAACAGCACGGCAATCCGGTGCAGTACCGCAACATCTGGGCCGTGCCGGTCAAATAGTCCAGGCGATTCTGTTTTGTCACGCAGCGCGAACGCTTCGGAATCGTTCAAGAATTGCCGTCCGAAACGCTCAAGTTTGCCTTGCGGCAGACCAGATGCCCGTTGATCGACATTGAATCATTGGAGGAAACTGGAGTTCGGCCATTTATTCAGGCAAGATAAAGACCTTTGCCTTAAATCCCGAAGGGATTTCGTCTCAAAGCCCAGGGTCGCGAGGAACGAGCCACCCTGGGTAAAATAACCCCCGCAAAACAACCCCAACGCGGGTTGCGAATAGCTTCACACAGAACCGCGTTCCGTCGGGGAACACCCGGCAGGTTTTGTTTCTGCCAATCCTGCGTTTCGCGATCTGTTGTCCGATTTTACCGTTGGTGGCTACTATTAGTAGAGTGAAGAACCCGACTGATCAGGAACTCTTGAGGAATTACGCCGATCACCAATCGGATGAGGCTTTTAGCGAGCTTTCGCGGAGGCACGTTCATTTTGTCCATTCCGCAGCAATGCGAATGCTTCGTGACTCGCATCTCGCGGAGGACGTCACACAACGAGTTTTTATGGCTCTGGCTCAAAATGCTTCAACGCTGATCAACCACGCCATCTTGTCCGGCTGGCTGCACCGCACCGTCCGAAACATCTCGGTTCAAATCATTCGGAGTGAAACCCGCCGCCGTGTCCGGGAACAGGAGTCCGCATCTTTAACGAAATGCCTGGGACTGATTCCATCGCAGTCTGGGAGTCTATTGCTCCGCATCTTGACGAGGCTTTGGATCAATTGTGCGCGCCTGATCGTAAACCCATTTTAATGCGCTATTTTGAGCGACAATCTGCGCAAGATATGGCGCGCACTTTGGGCACCAGCGATGTAGCAGCGCAAAAGCGTTGTGTCCGCGCCATCCAGCGATTGCGCGAATTTTTTGCCAGACGTGGTGTCGCTGTTAGCGCTGGCTCTTTATCCTCACTCATTGAAACAAACGCGGTTCAGGCCGCTCCTCCTCTGCTTCTAACGGCGATTTCCGCCGGTGGAGCGCTGGGGGGCTCCATGGTCAGCACGGTATCCACAACATCCCAAATAATTACCATGACTTCCCTTCAAAAAACCTTGATCACTGCGACCTTTTTGGCGGCGGTTGGAGCGGGGCTTTATGAAACCCGACAAGCTTCAATTCTCCGGGTCGAAAACACTAGATTGCGAGCGAAACCGGACGCATTGACGGAACAAATCGCGGAATTGCAGCGGGAGCGCGACGACCTGAAAAGCAAGCTTGGTATTCTAGCTGAAGACTTGGGCAAAGCAAAAAGCAACGCCGCTGAACTGCTCAGGTTGCGCGGCGACGTCGGGCGGCTGCGCGCTGGGGAAAATATTGCGACCGATCCCTTTGTCCAGGAGGTGCTGACCTGGAAAAGAAAGGAAGATAAACTCAGAAATCTGTTTGACGAACGTCCGAATCAGCGTGTTCCAGAAATGGTTTTGTTGGAACCGAACCAATGGCTTGCGATCGCTCGAAAATCCGACTTGGATTCCGAAACGGGCATCCGCAAGGCTTTGAGCGAAACGCGCAAGGTCGCCAAGAACAATTTCATGCCCATCTTCATGGCGGCATTGGAAAAATACTTGAAAGCCAAAGAAGGGGTCTTGCCCGATGAACTCTCCCAAATTGAATCCTTTTTTGAAAAACCGGTGGAAGACAGCATCCTTCAACAATACAAACTTTTGCACACCGGCCGATACACAGACATCCCCAAAGGCGCCTGGGTTGCCAGTGACAAAGCTGTGATCGATGAGGATTACGACCAAGCGTGGGGTGTCGGCCCGAATGGTTACGGTATGGTTACCGGCTGAATGGAGGAGGTGACCGCATGGATGCAAGAGCTGGATTCTGCACTGCGGGCTTACATGAATGCGAACGACATGCAAATACCGTCCGATCTTTCAAAACTCGCAGCTTTTGTCACAACTCCAGCACAACAAGTGGCCTTGCGAAAGCTGATCAAGACCGGCTTTAAGTTTCAATAATCTCGAAGGATATTAGACTGTCTCTTCGCCGGTCGGGTCCGCCAGGGCTTTCGAAACCAATCGCGGTAAATCGCAAAATTTTAGGTTTTCCAACCCAGATGACCTCCAAAAACCGGAAACATCACAAATCCCGCTTCTCAGTTAAATCGAGCGGGATTAGAGTCTCGCCTCTTAAATGACTCTTTACGATTTGATCCCCAAGAATGGCGACGTTGGTGCGGATGCGTTGCTCGGACAGTTTCTGAAATATGTGGAATCGAAAAAGCTGGAGCTTTACCCGGCCCAGGAGAGCGCGATCCTCGAGCTTTTCGAAAATAAAAATGTCATCCTCAACACCCCCACCGGTTCGGGAAAATCGCTGGTGGCCGCTGCTCTTCATTTCCATGCGTTGGCACAGGGAAGACGCTCTTTTTACACCTGCCCGATCAAAGCCCTGGTGAACGAAAAATGGATGGCTCTCTGCCGCGAGTTCGGTCCGGAAAATGTCGGATTGAGCACCGGCGACGCCACGGTCAATCACGACGCCCCCATCGTTTGTTGCACCGCAGAAATCCTGGCAAACATCGCCCTGCGCCAAGGAGACAAGGCACCGGTGCAGGAAGTCGTGATGGATGAATTCCACTATTACGCCGACCGGGAACGCGGCGTCGCCTGGCAGGTTCCGTTGCTCACGCTTTCGCACGCACGGTTTTTGTTGATGTCCGCAACCCTGGGCGAGACCACCTTTTTCGAGGAGGAACTGACGCGTTTGAACGGACGCCAGACTGTGGCCGTCCGGTCAAGTGACCGGCCGGTTCCGCTGGAGCATTCCTACGCGGAAACTTCGCTGGCGCAGACGCTCGAAATCCTGGTCGCGGAAAACAAGACTCCGGTCTATGTGGTGCATTTCACCCAGCTCGAAGCGGCACAAAGCGCGCAGGACTTCACAAGCATCAATGTCTGTTCGCGCGAAGAAAAAGCGGCCATAGCGCAGGCGCTGGAAGGTTTTAAGTTTAGCAGCCCCTACGGTCCGGAGATCAAAAAATGGCTGAGGCACGGGATCGGGCTGCATCATGCCGGTCTGCTCCCAAAATATCGGGTGCTGGTGGAACAACTGGCACAAAAAGGATTGCTCAGAGTAATTTGCGGCACAGACACCCTCGGCGTCGGAATCAACATCCCGATCCGCACCGTGCTTTTCACCCAGCTCTGCAAATTCGACGGTCAGAAAACGGGAATTTTGAGCGCGCGCGATTTCCATCAGATTGGGGGCCGGGCCGGCCGCAAAGGTTTCGACAATCAAGGCTGGGTGGTGGCGCAGGCTCCAGAACACGTGGTGGAGAATTTGAAGCTCCAGGAGAAGGCTTCGCGCGACGGTAAAAAGATTTCCAAACGCAAGGCTCCTGAAAGAAATTTTGTCAACTGGGACAAAAACACTTTCATCCGCCTGATCAGCGCTCAACCGGAACGGCTGACCTCCCGGTTCCAGGTGACGCATGGCATGCTTTTAAACGTTCTCAGCCGGCCCGGTCACGGTTGCGAAACCATGAAAGACCTGATCGACCGGTCCCACGAAACTCCGAAAGCGAAAAAGCAGCACATCCGCCGGTCCTGGCAATTGTTTCGATCCCTGGTGGAACGGAAGATCATCGAGTTCATCCCGGAAACTACCCAGGGTTCCTACCTGCGCGTCAACGTGGATTTACAGGAGGATTTTTCGATGAACCAGACGCTGTCGCTTTACCTTCTGGAAACCATTCCCCTGCTCAACGTTGAAGATCCTGATTACGCTCTCGATTTGATCACCCTGGTCGAATCGATTTTGGAGGATCCGGACATCATCCTGCGTCGGCAGCTGGACAAGCTGAAGAACCAGAAGATGGCGGAGATGAAGCAGGAAGGAATCGAGTATCAGGAAAGAATGGATGAACTGGAAAAACTCGAACATCCAAAACCGAGGCGGGAGTTTGTCTATGAAACCTTCAACGCCTTCGCCGACCGTCATCCATGGGTGGGGCAGGAGAACATTCATCCGAAATCAATAGTCCGTGAAATGTTCGAACTCTACCGTTCCTTTGGCGATTACATCAAAGATTACGAACTGCACCGGGCCGAAGGAATTCTCCTGCGGCATCTGGCCGGCGTATTAAAAGTGCTGGTCCAGACCGTTCCCGATTCCGCCAAGACCGAGCAGGTGAAAGAAATGGAGATTTACCTCGCATCCATGCTGCGCCAAGTCGATTCCAGCCTGCTCGAAGAATGGGAAAAAATGCGTGATCCCGGATTTCAATCCAAGGTTGAAACCAGGGAGCTACGCCCGCCCGGTGCCGAAGAGGCGGCCAGTGACATCACCTGGGATAGGAAGGCTTTCACCGCGTTAATCCGCAACAGGATTTTTATCTTCCTCCGCAGCGTAGTCATCGGGGAGGACGCGGAAGCGTTGTCATCGTTAACCTCTCCGGAACGACCTGGAAAAGAACCATGGACCGGACAGACCCTTGCGGCCCTGATTGAAGATTATCACCGGGAACACCGGAGGATCTGCCTGGATCCCAACGCGCGCAATCTACGGCATACTTATGTGGTCCCTTCGGAAGACAAACAGACCTGGAAAGTCGAACAAGTTTTGGTGGATCCGGAAGAAAAAAACGACTGGGTTTTGGTTTTCCAGATCGATTTGGCGGGCTCAAAAAAGGCGGGCGACCTGGTGATCCACCTCGCTGATTTGAAGAATCTGACAGCTGTTCGCGAGGACAGTGACCCGGGGTGATTCTCAAACTCGAGGCCGAAAATCATTCACCCGTTGGGTGGCGGTCTTGACATCATCAACGGTCATCTTCCGGGTGATGGTTTCACAATACGCTCTCGCACCTTCGCGGTTCTGGCTTCCGGCCAGATGGAACCATTTAAAACCTTCCATCCTGCAATCGACCGGGTCAGCGGCCGGATCTGAAACACTCCTGCGATAAAAAAGTATCCCCATGGCGAACTGTGCGTCGGCGTTGCCCCCGTTGGCGGAGTCGAGCATGAGCGATGCGGATTTTAGCTTGTCCTCCTCCACACCGGAGCCCTTGGCGTACAGAAGCGCCAGATGATACTGCGCGAGGGAATGATGCTGTTCCGATGCCTTGATATACCAAGAGGCGGCTTCCTCCATGTCGGCCTGCCCCTCCGCCACCAGTTCCAGCTCCAGTCCCAGGGCGAATTGTGACTCCGGATCACCTGAGCCGGCCCTGGCGTGGGCTTCCTTGATTTTTTGTTCGGAAGTTTTTTTAAAAAAGCCGCTGAACCATTTGTTCTCCATTATTTAAGACTCTCTCATAAAAAACTTAAGACAAGCGAATATCTTGCACAAGGGTGTGATTAAAACTGGGTGAGGCCTACACGGAGCGCGGGTCTGTGACCCGCAGCGCTCTGCCATGGCGAACGCTTTGAAACAAGCGGCACCGAAAGGACTGACTTGTGCTGCGGCTCACAGAGCTCACAGAGCCGCGCTCCGGGGAGGGCTCCTTACATCTCACCCACTTTTAATCACGCCCCTTGCACAGTCGGCTTTTGGCCTTCAGGGCAACTACGCGCCTACCCGGAATGATATTTTCTTGATTAAGTCTGTCCCGAAACAGTGATGCAGCCGGGTGAGAATTTCTTTTCGTTTGTATCTCACGATTTCATCAAGCCACACATGGCTGTCCACGGTCACCATCAGCGTTCCGTTGTGAATTCCGACAGGTTGTGCGTGTGCGGCTATGTTTGGATCCATGAGATGATTCCAGGCTTTCACGATTTCGGTCTCGGATCGTTTCCGGTCAATTTTTAATCCTGAAAGAACGCCTTTCATGACTTGTGAAGCGGGGCGGGCACTGCTCCTGCCGGCAATCTCCAACGGTTTGATGTTCTGGCCACGCCATTGGGCGAGTATTTTCTCCCGGGGAGTAGCCTTTACCGAATTGCTTAAGGGCGGGCGCGGGCCAAAAGGAGGATTCACAAGCTGGCTCCCGCAAGGCCGCTGCACAGCGAAGCATTCATAAAGTCAGACTTCACCGCCACGAGTGTGAGGATCTGCCACCACCAGATGGTTTTGCCTTGCTCCCGGGAAATGCCGAATAATTCTCGTGCTTCTGACGGAGCGTTTTCCACCAAGTCCAAGACAGCGGCCCTGTTCGCCGCAGGAGTGGCGGCTGTTTCGAAGTACCATTCCAGGTCTGGCTGTTTATAACGATCTGTTGATGTATGGACGATTTGCAGCCCAACAGTCCGCACCAAGGCAGCCCAGGTGTCGGGCGAAAGAAAACGGTGATGACTTGGGTCCCTGAGTTTTTCCACCTGATGCATCCATTCCGTCGCGATCGGGAATTCATCCGCGACCGTCCCGTCGATGAGCAGGAAGGAACCGCCAGGTTTCAACACACGGAACGTTTCACGCACAAATTTATCAGGTGAACTGAAATGGTGCGGTGCCACGCGACAGGTCACCAGATCAAATGTGTTGGAAGCATACGGCAGTTCTTCAGCGGCGTGGTTGGCGGTGGAAATACGGAGACCGCGCTCTTCCGCTGTTTTTCTGGCGAGCAAAAGCATCGGTTCCGCGATGTCTGCGAGAGTCACATCGTGACCCGATTCCGCCAGATAAAGCCCGGTATGCCCTGCACCAGTGGCGACATCCAGTACTTTCGCCCTTGCAGGAAGTTGAACGTATTGGAGACCGGCCACCACATTGTCAACATTCTGGAGGATATGGCTTTTTCCATATCGCTCACTCTGTCGGGCGAATTGTTCCTGCGACCTTTGTTGAACAGAATCCAAATTCATTAACTTATCTCCACCACACCGCCTAACGCTGATGAAGTTCCCAGCCTTTCTGACGCCCGCCATGGAAACAGAGCTTCACGTGCTGACGATTACGGATTTTTTTGTCGAACTTCTTATAAACATATCGCTGGAGTTTTTCCAATTTTTTTAGAACAAGGGTCTGCCACCAGCTGTAAGGAATACCGCCATGGAGCAGCAAGGCTTCATGTGCTTCCCTGAGATAAAGGTCCATTTGCTGCGAAGTTTTCTGATTTTGCTGAAAACGAAACCCGCCAAGTGGCACTGCCACTCCGTGTAGTTCAGCCCCGCCTTTGGAGAAAAACCGCGCCCACAGTTCAAAATCCCCCGCCAGTTTTAAATCCGAATTTACCTTCCCACCACTCCGTTCCCACAAGGATTTCCGCCAGAAGGTCCCTTCCTGCTGGATGTATTCACGGGAATACCAATCTCCGCCCGGAAGATTCTCGCCGCTCATAAAACCGAATCGGGTGAATCCATCGACATGCCGGCAGGTGGCGGCATGACCGTTTTCATCCAGGCAGAGAGGATACAGGGTGGTGGCCCATTCAACCGGTGCAAACCTGCCAAAAAGCTCCCCAACCACATGAAGGGTCCAGGGAAAATATTTGTCATCGGAATTCAACCACGCCATGACTTCCCCCGTGGCGCGGGAAAAACCTTTGTTGATGGCATCGTATTGTCCGCCGTCCTTTTCGCTGACCCAGTAAGCCAGATGTTTTTCATATTTTCGAATCACCTCGACGCTGTTGTCCTGGGAACCGCCGTCAATGATGATGTATTCGAGGTTGGGATATTTCTGGTCCAATATTGAAACTATGGTTTCTTCGAGGAATCGACCCTGGTTGTAGGAGGGCGTCACAACCGTGATTTTTGGGTGGGAGAATCCGGGTGAAGAGGTCATGACCCAACAGTTTAAGTGGAACAGGATTGAGAAGACAACAGCAGAAAAAACCAGGCCGGATTAATTCCGGCCTCGAGTTCATCCCTTTTTGTCTCTCGAAATCGGGAATGGATCTGAGCCGCCACTACGCCACTACCGCCCAGGCCTTGGGCGTTTGGACCTTCATTGGCCGGCACTTCAACCCGGGTTCTTGGACGAGGCGACTGCCTTGAGTTCCGGTTGCTCCATCAAATATTCCCGGCGTTTCTTCAAATGCGATTTGAGTGACACCACATTTTGTTGAAGTGTTTGAACTGCCATTCCAGGATCCTCCCCGGCCGCAACTGCCTTGAGTTTGATCTCCGGCTCGAGAAGGGCCTGAGTCCGTTCCAATGCGGGAAAATAATTACTCTCGGTATAGTCCTTCTCAAGGATCTCTTTCACCCGGGCCAGGTATAATTTTCGAAATTCGAGATTCGCCAGCAAAGGGCGGTCCGGCGGAGCGCGGGTCTGTGACCCGCAGCGGTGGGATCACGCAGGCAGCTTGAGAACTCTGAATGGATCCCGAAAACGCGCACTGCTCCATGGGCTTTCGTGTTTTTGTGCTGGAAGCTTTGGGAGTCAAGGCGCTGCTGATTCCTCCCAACGGTCGGGGATGGCAACGTGCTGCGAGTCGCAGACTCGCGGTCCGGCGGAGCGCGGGTCTGTGACCCGCAGCGGTGGGATCACGCAGGCAGCTTGAGAACCTCGAATGGATCCTGAAAACGCGCACTGTTCCATAGGCTTTCGTGTTTTTGTGCTGGAAGCTTTGCGAGTCAGGGCGCTGCTGGTTCCTCCCAACGGTCGGGGATGGCAACGTGCTGCGAGTCGCAGACTCGCGGTCCGGCGGAGCGCGGGTCTGTGACCCGCAGCGGTGGGATCACGCAGGCAGCTTGAGAACCTCGAATGGATCCTGAAAACGCGCACTGTTCCATAGGCTTTCGTGTTTTTGTGCTGGAAGCTTTGCGAGTCAGGGCGCTGCTGATTCCTCCCAACGGTCGGGGATGGCAACGTGCTGCGAGTCGCAGACTCGCGGTCCGGCGGAGCGCGGGTCTGTGACCCGCAGCACTCCGAAAACCCAAGGCACCTTAATTCCTTTACCCTGCACCCCCTTATTTCCCCGTCGCCTTTCAACCAGCCACGCAGCTGCGAGTCACAGACTCGCGGTCCTGGCACAGCCTCCGCAGCGCTCTGCCATGAAGAATGCTTTGAAACAAGCGGCACCGAAAGGACTGACTTGTGCTGCGGCTCACAGAGCTGCGCTCCCGGGCGGTCTCCTTACATCTCACCCACTTTTAATCACGCCCCCGATCACCCCCATTTTAATCATGCCACCACGCTCGACTGCATGGCATCGATGCTGCTAGTTTCGCATTGACATGAGAGGTTTTTTATTTCGCGCACAGGGACTTGGTGTCTTCATCACCCTTTTGTTCCTGGTCTTTGTCAGGCCGGTAAACGCGGTCACACTTCCTGCGGTGGGCGATTCCCGCCTTTTCATCCTTTCTCCCACCATCCTGGAGCTTTCGTTGACCAGCACCAAGCAACCTGATCCTTCCCTGGTCACGAATTGGAATTTTGTGGCTGAAAACGGAACTCCGATTCTGCCAGCTGCCTCCAAATTTTTGGTGACCGCCGACACCACGGTCATTCCCGTCTCCCAAGTCGGATTTCGCCGCAGACCCATTTATGCACCCCTAAAAACCCGGGATCTTCGGATCGGCAACTCCATCTTTCTGGTGCTGGCCTCAGCGCTCGTGGAAGGCCAGAAGGTCAGCGTCAAAAATCCCGAGGGCGATTTGTGGAAGGAACCGTCGGTGCAGTTCTCGGCATTGTTCGAGCCGTTCCGGTTCAACCCTGCAATTCATGTCAACCAGGTCGGCTATCAATCCGAGCTTACAAAAAAAGCGATGATCGGTTATTTCCTTGGGAGCCTCGGCGAAATGCCGCCCACCCAGACCTCGTTTCAGATCCTGAGAGCTGCGAGCCGCACGTCTGTGTTGTCCGGTTCCATGACCCTGCGGCGGGACACTGGCTACACTTATTCGCCGCTGCCGTATCAAAAGGTTTATGAAGCCGATTTCACTGCGCTCCGGACCGCTGGGGAATATGTGCTTCATGTCCCAGGCCTTGGCGTTTCGTTTCCGTTTCTGATCAACGGCGCGGCTTCGGCGACATTTGCCCGCACCTATGCCCTGGGCCTTTACCATCAACGATGCGGCTGCCCCAACACCCTGCCATACACCCGTCATGAACACGGCGTCTGCCACGCGGAACCGGCCTCCATCCCCACGATGAGTTTTTCCGCCGTGAACGGTTTTCTGACAGCCATGTCTTCAGATTACGCAAGTAATCCAAAGCACACAGCCCCCCGGCTCAAGGACGTGAACTCCAGCCTTTATCCATTCATCAACACCGGATCGCTGGATGTTTCAAGGGGGCATCACGACGCCGGGGATTACAGCAAATATACCATCAACAGCGCGGCCTTGATTCACCATCTGGTGTTCGCCGCCGAAAACTTTCCCGGGGCGGGTGCATTGGACAACCTCGGACTTCCTGAAAGCGGCGACGGTAAAAGCGATCTTTTGCAGGAGGCAAAGTGGGAGGCGGACTTCCTTGCAAAGATGCAGGACGGCGACGGTGGATTTTATTTTCTGGTTTATCCACGGGACCGTGCTTACGAGGATAATGTGCTGCCAGACAAAGGCGATCCACAGGTTGTGTTTCCAAAAACGACGGCGGCAACTGCGGCAGCAGTAGCGGCGCTGGCGGAGATCTCCTCTTCGCCCCGTTTCAAGGCGCAATTTCCAGCGGATGCCGCCCGTTACTGGATCAAGGCCTTGGACGGGTGGAACTTTCTCACCCGGGCGCTGAACATCTACGGACGTGATGGTTCCTACCAAAAGATCACCCACTACGGCGATGAGTTCATGCATCACGACGAACTGGCCTGGGCCGCCGGGGCGATGTTTGCCGCCACCGGGGAATCGGTCTATCACGATCAAATCCGCACCTACTACAATCCCCAGGATCCAAAGACACGAAGGTGGACATGGTGGCGGCTCTTTGAAGGTTACGGTTGCGCGGCGCGGGCGTACGCCTTTGCCGTCCGCTCGGGACGTTTGCGTCTGGATCAACTGGACAACAAATATCTGGCGAAATGTGAGGCGGAGATCATCGCTGCCGGAGACGATGTGGCGCGATTTTCCCAAATGAATGCCTACGGCAGCAGTTTCCCTGATCAGAACAAGGCCAATCGCGATGCCGGATGGTATTTTTCCAGCGGACGTTCTTTTGATGCGGTGGTAGCCCAACAAATCCGACCAACGCCAGCATATATGGAGGCTGTCCTCGGGAACTTGAATTACGAGACGGGCAACAATCCGGTGAACATTTCCTACATCACCGGGCTGGGTTGGAAAAGACCGCGTGAAATCGTGCATCAATACGCACAGAACGATCGTTTCGTTCTGCCGCCCGCCGGTTTTCCTTTGGGAAACATCCAGAGCGGTTTTCCGTATCTTGAAAACTACAAGGCCGAGCTGAACCGGCTTTCTTTTCCTTCGGACACCGCCGCCACCGCTCCCTATCCATTTTACGACCGCCATGGCGACACCTTCAACACCACCACCGAATTTGTGGTTGTGGACCAAGCCCGTTCCCTGGCGACGCTTTCATATTTGATGGCTCAAACCTCGGCAGCCACATTGCCCTCCCGAACCTTGACCGGTCAGATCCTTGGCATGCCTGCCATCATCCCCGCGCAACAAATCGTCAACGCGACCTTTGTCATTCCCGGCATGGACCTTTCCCAGTCCAGAGTTCTTTGGGAAGCCGCCGAACAGGAACCATCCATCGGGTCCATGTTCCAATTTACACCGAAAAATCCAGGAACAGTCTGGGTGGAAGCCGAAGCCTTGTTGCCCGATGGGACCCGTGTTGTGGCGCGCAGCTCCTTGAATGTCACGGCCAGCACCAACCTCTTGGTTAATACCTATCAATCCGCAGCCCTACCGCTTGGAAATGACATGGTGGCGATGTATCATTTGGACGGAAATCTCACGGATGCCAGATCCAACAGCCCTGCGCTCACATTGTCGGGTCGCGCCCATCCTGACAGCTTGAACCTTGGCTGGATGACGTCCCGTTCCGGATCCGCCCTGCGTTTTTACGATCTCGGCGACAAGGCCACCGCCAGGATTCCAGCCGGATTGCTGCATAAAGGTTCCAGCACCCGTGAAATCCGCCTCGAGGCATTGGTCTATATCAACTCTTATCGCGCCTATTCACGGGACAACGCGAAAATTCTAAGCCTGATCAAAGCTTGGAACTCCAGTCTCGAATGGATCGAGGATCCCTGGTTTGGACCCCACATCCGCGGCGGCACACAATTTGATTTTTTCGGACCGTCGTTGCAGCAGGCTCTTCCCGTCAAGGAATGGCATCACCTCTCGATCCGCATCGATTCCACCCAATATTCTTTTTTTGTGGACGGCAGATTGATCAAGTCGGTCCCATCTGGAGAACTCGCAAACTGGGTGAATGATGGCGCGGATCTGGAGCTGGGAAATTTTGACGGCTGGCTGGATGAGGTGGTGGTCAAATCTTCGACTGCTCCAGATTCCACGCCGACGCTGGCTGTTCCGGCCGCCCCTGGCACCATCCAGGTCGCCCTTCTCACCAGCACTTCGCTTCAGCTCAGATGGGCCGACTCATCCACCAACGAAGACGGGTTCCGGATTTATCGTTCCCTGGATTTAACAACATTTCAAAGGATCGGAACGGTCCCCGCCAATCTCAACGTCTGGAACGATTCTGGCCTGAATCCTGGTTTCCGGTATTTTTACAGTGTCATCGCATTTAATTCCGCAGGCGAATCCACCGCCACAAAAACCGGCATCACCACGCTTCCAAATCCGCCCCAGGCCCCGACCGGCGTGACCGCTATCCTGATGGGGATGAGTGCGCTTTTGAAATGGAACGTTTCGCCGGGGGCATTTCGTTATTCGATCAAACGGAGTCTGACCCCGGCCGGGCCCTTCATTCATCTGGCATCTGGATTGACTGCAACCAATTTCACCAACAGCAGCCTGAGCCCGGACACGCAATATTATTTCGTGATTACGGCCTCGAATAGCGGCGGCGAGAGCGCCGATAGCGCCGTCGTCACCGTCAAAACTATCCCTTCCGTTTCCATCACCAATTCCGCCCAGTTCATCGGAACCAATATTTCCCGGGGCGGAAGTTGGAAAGGAAAAGTCGGGAACGATGGTTATAAAATCATCGCCGATTCCCAGATGATTCCGCCCTATGTGACCGTGACGCCATACGGGAATCTGGAATCAACCTGGAATTCAAACCCTACCGATCTGCGGGCATTGGAGCGCGGGACGAACAGTTCCAGGCTGGCATCGAGTTGGTATTCATCAACCAGCTTTGATGTGGAACTGAATTTCACCGACGGCAAAACGCATCAAGTCTCCTTTTACTGCATCGACTGGGACTACCGCAGCCGCCAGCAGCGGGTGGAAATAATCGACCCGGCGACAAACCGGATTCTTCACTCGATTCACCTCACCGAATATGGCGCCGGAATTTATCTGGATTACAAACTCTCAGGCCGGTTGGTGGCCCGGTTCCATCGCGCAGAATCGGATAATGCGGTCATGAGCGGCATCTTCTTCGATCAGGCGGCCAATTGATGCCCCGGTCCAGCACCGCCGTGAGCACGCGGTCCGCAGGCCGATCCAGCGCGAGGCGGGCGCGGGTACTCAGGTACTCACGCCGAAGAAATGCTCCCTCAAATCGGCAAATTTATCGGTCGTTTCAAAGTAGATCGGCGCGCCTTGAGCCGTGTGCATGAAGTCACTTTGCAGGATCTTGTCGGCGAAACGGATCTTAGGACACCAGCCCTTCAAGACGTTCTGCTCGCCGGTGTAGTGGATCCACGGAAAATGTCTCGGCCAAGTTGCGGCATTTGACGCCGAAGTTGTAAAGTCGGCCGAGCATCAACTTGTAGGCTGCGCTTTGTGGAACATCCGGGACGAGCTCGATAATTTCGAAGCCGTAGTAGAGGAACTGAGCATGATCTTCATCGTGATAAACGCTGAGCAGGGGGTTGCGTTTATCGGCTCCCAAGATCAACTGGCCCGACGGTGGGGACGGAGGTTCGGTCTTGGGCTTGGCCGACTTCGGCGTTGGCGGCGACTATGGTCGAAACGCCATCCGGGTTTCCGTTGCTTTTCGATGGTTTAATTAGACGGGTTCGTTACGATTCCACGTCGAATACTCACGATAGCAGCCACTTCCCGAACGATTGGGATATGGGGCAGGAGGGAAAATTGATGAGCGAACGCTGGTTATTCGCGGACAAAATCGGAGCGCGTATCGGGTTCGCCGACAGCCCCGACCTCCTCACCATCATCAAAGCTGAAGGGTAGGTCTAACCAATCACGCAAAAACACCATGATTTCGAAAATCACCACCCAGTATTTTAAGCGTTTTGAGAGCCAAGAGTTTCCTTTGGAGCCGTTGTCGTTATTGGCAGGACCAAACAACAGCGGCAAGTCCACCCTGCTCCAGGCAGCAATGGTCTGGAACCTAGCAATGCAGAAGTGGTGGGAAAAGAAGGGACCCGGAAGTCGTTCCAAGGCGAAGGATCGGCAGGGAGCCCCCATCACCCGTCAAGAATTCACCGCTCTTCCGTTGCCTTCGATGGATCAGTTGTGGACGGACACCCACACCTCGTTTCGCAAGGACCAGGGAAAGCAGGGAGCACCACGACCATTAGTGATTACTTTGCATGGCATGGACGAAAGCGGGGTGGAGTGGCGTTTCGGTTTTGAGTTTCGCTACAGCGGACCGGAGCAGATCCACGTCAAACCCGTGGCCGCCGATCTCGACTATTTGGAGACAGCCAGGAAACGGGTCACGGTTGTTTATGTGCCACCGTTTTCCGGTATCGGGGTCAATGAAACGCGGCATGATCGCCCTTACCAGGATATGCTCGTTGGCCAAGGAAAAGGAGGCGACATCCTGCGCAATCTTTTGCTGGAGGTTGCCGAAGCCGACGGCGGGAAAGCATGGGAACAGCTAGAATCTATTGTTGAAGAGGTGTTTGGCTATCGCCTTCTGAAGCCTTCCTACGACGGCACGCCTTACATCACTTGCCAGTATCTCAAGGGCGTACCCGCCAGCCGGGGCTTCGGCAAACTCGCACCTCTCGATGTGTCCACCACCGGCAGCGGTTTCCATCAGATACTCCTGATTCTTTCCTTCATGCTTGCCCGCCCGTCCAGTCTCATCTTACTGGATGAGCCGGACGCACATCTTCACGTCCTGCTCCAGAAGCAACTCTATGACATTTTGCGCAGGCTTTGCCACCAATCCAAAGGTCAACTCGTCATCGCCACACATTCCGAAGTGCTCATCGACAGCACCAGCCCAAGCCAAATTGTTTCTTTCTATCGAGAGCCCCACGCACTCGCATCGGACGCAGACCGAGATCAGGTGCGGGAGGCGTTGAAGCGCGTCTCTTCGCTGGAATTGCTGCTCGCAGAAAATGCCAAGGGTATTCTGTATTTGGAAGGCACCACCGACTTTGATCTTCTCAAGGCATGGGCCGAGGTGCTGGATCATCCACTCAAGGATTGGTTTGGTAAACTGCCTTTTTGGCAAAACAATCAGGGGCGGAATCCGAAGGAGGTGAGGTCCCACTTCTTTGCCCTCAAAGCCATTCGGCCATCGATAAAGGCAGTCCTGCTAGTCGATGGTGATAACCGCGACCTACCGGATCGTGAGATCACTGCTGATGGCCTCACACTGCTCCGCTGGGAGCGTTATGAGGCCGAAAGCTACCTGCTGCATCCAGCGAGTCTTGAACGATTCCTCGAAGCTGAGAAAGGCTCCCTCTTTGCAAAACCTGCTTTGGATTATTTCAGAGCACAAATGCCCCCCGCTTTTTTCAGCAGCCCACTTGAAAGCAGCAACTTCCTTCGATCAGAACCTGCGAGTAAATCGCTGCTGCCCGAACTGTTTATCCGTGCCGGACTGGTCCTCCCTAAGAGCAACTTTTTCCTTCTCGCCCAGCAAATGAGGAGGGAGGAGATTCCCCAGGAGGTCTTGAATAAACTCACTGCAATCCACGAAATCGTAAGCCCTAAGCTTAAACCAGATGAAGCAACCCCGTGAATCTCACCCAAGCCCGGAGAGCGCACCGCCGCAGTTCACAGAACCTCGCTACAAGACGAAACTTGCCCGCATTTAATCACGTCGCAGCAGCAGCTGATCTGGATAGGCCAGATCACCAGACCTGGACGGAATCCGCCGAAAAAATGTCGGACACCAGGGCCTGATAGTCGGTGTTTTCAGAAAGTTCCACCGACCGGATCTGGTTTTCCGGGTTTTGCGACTGAAGTTCGATGGTTTCCTGCGCCAGTGATCGTATCTCTGGTCGTTCGGTCAGGATGTGCAGAATTGAACTCATGCGATTCGGGTTAAAAGGTGAGAACACTCTGACATCCGGCGGAAATTCGCGACACTTCCCGCATGTCGATCCGCTTGAATTTTAACGGGGATTCACCGATTTCTTCCAAGAGCGGTTCATCCGCCTGGGCGAAAATGGAGTCGCCCCATTCGCCGATGATCGGGAAGTAGCGGCTGAAATTGTCTTCATCCACCAGCTCATCCACGTATTCGCTCAAGGCTAGAACTGCCGGGCCGTGAAGATAAACCAGCACATCCACCTTCTTCCAGGTGCCAACTCCCGCAGCCATACGGATGGCTTCAGCAGCCTTTCCGCTTTTCCTAGGGTCGCTGGTTACAATGAACAGGATCTTCCGTTTCATGAAAATCAATTGATGCAAACAAACCGGTCGGTGCTGGCGATCAGGTCGTTCACCACGGTCAGACCGGCAAAAACAGCGAGATCACTCAAAGGCTGATTCCGCCGATGCGCTCCGTAAGCGCAGGCATAAAATTTTAAACCCTGAGATTTGAGATCTTGAAGACGGTCATCGCCTACACCCGTCACCGCGTCGTCGATCAGGTAAAGGTAAACATCGACTTGTTGTTGCAGGGCCGACTCGACCAGGCGTATCCCATGTTTAAAGTTTGCTGCGGAAGGTTTGCAGGAGATCAAAACCCCCAATTTTTTCTTCGCCAGGCTCATGAGCTGGCAAACCGTATGAGATCAAAAGTCATGTGTCAAATGCGGGCCTCGAAGGTTCATTCACAGATCAATGCATGTTGAAACCGGAATTTTTGTTGCAGACAGCGGATTCTGCCTCATAGTTTTTTGGGTTTGAGGTGTGCATCCCCAGCACCGATTGATTCTTATGAAACCGGAAAAAAAGAGCCCGAAAAAAACTGTAACAAAAAAGGCGGCAACCGCTTCCACAGCGAAGCCTGCCAAAAAGCCAGCAAAAATTCCCCCGATACTCCTGGAAGGTGACGAATCTCCCGTGGTGCGGCCCAGCGGTCCAGGGAAACGTTACGCCGAAGTTCCCAAGGAGGCGGCGAAGCCGACCGCGAGTCCTAAACCAGCGGAATTGCCTGAAGCTTACGGCACCAAAAAACTGTTCCTGACCGCGCGCGACCCTCGCTGGCTCTACGCCTCCTGGGATCTGACCCGGGAACAATTGGCCGGATACAATGTCCAGGCCAGGGACAAACATTTGATTTTGCGGGTTTTTAAACAAGGGACACGGCCCGTTGCGCTCGCGGAAATTCATCTGCATCCGGAATCTAAAAATTGGTTTGTTCCGGTGGAAGAAGCCGGCACCCGCTATGTGACCGAGCTCGGGTATTACTCGGACAAAAACAAATGGGTCAGCATCGCCACATCCAGCGCCACACTCACTCCGCCGGAAAATTTGTCGGAAGACCTTTCAGTTCGTTACGCGACGATTCCGATTGAAGTTCCATTCGAACAATTGATCCAGATCGTAAAGGAAGCAGCGCGTGAAAACAAACCTTTGGCGGAAGCCATCGTGGAGCTGCGTGAACAGGGGAATAAAAAGTTGCCAGCACCGAAACAGATCGCCAGCGCCGTCTGGACTCCGGCACAGGAGAAAGCTCTTTCCTCACTCGTCACCATTGACGCTGTCCGCCGGGTCTGGATGGGCTCGCTCGAAATCACCGAGGTGATCCGGCGGCAACTCGTGCAGCAGATTTCTTCCATTTCAGCTTCCGAGTTCGGTCTGACGACCTCGCCCGGCGCCGCGATTTCCAGCATCTCCAGCTTTTCCGGGCCTGGGGAAAGACCGAGGTCGTTCTGGTTTAACATCAACGCCGAACTGATCATTTACGGGGCCACCGAACCGGACGCCAAGGTGACGATTGGCGGAAAGGAAATTCGATTGCGCGGCGATGGCAGTTTCAGCTTTCGATTTATTCTTCCGGACGGGCATTTTGAGCTTCCCGCACGGGCTGTTTCGTCCGACGGTGTCGATGCGCGAAGCGCGGACCTTTCCTTTGAACGAAAGACGAAATACAACGGTGAAGTGGGTGCGCATCCCCAGGATTCGGCGTTGAAACCGCCCCTGGCGGCCAACGTTTCCTAAAAATCCGCCGCACCCAGAATGAGCCCCATCGAGAAGGCCCTCCGGTTTGTGATCCGGACGCTTGCGGCGGGGCTGATCCTGGTTTCAGTATTACTTTTTTCCACCTACGTATTTTACCTCGTGGGCGGAAAAAAGGTGGAGGCAAACATTTCCGACAACATTCTCAAAGCCCTGCCTTTGCTGGCGGGGATTGTGCTCTGGATCAAGAGCGGATCACTGGCCGAACAGTTGAGCGATCATTTCGAAGGATGAAACAATTATTGATGATTTATCCTGCGACCCGATCAACACTGAAATAGAAATGCACGGTTATCTATCCATCATCCTCCACGCCCACCTGCCATTTGTCCGGCATCCTGAGCATGAAAAATTCCTGGAGGAAAACTGGCTTTACGAAGCCATCACTGAAACTTACATCCCGCTGATCCATGTGATGGACGGATGGTTGAAGGACGGCATGGAGACGCGGTTGACGATGTCGATGACGCCCACGCTTTGTTCCATGTTGATGGATCCGTTGTTGCGGGAGCGATACGTCAAACACCTGGATGGTTTGATCGAACTGGCTGACAAGGAATGTTACCGGACTTTGTGGGAACCGGCATTTCACACCCTGGCGGAACTTTACAAACTCCGGCTGACCGGCGCACGGGAAACCTTCTTTGCCTACGGCCAGAACATTGTCGGGGCATTTCGAAAATTTCAGGAGCTGGGAAAGCTGGAGATCATCACCTGCGCTGCGACCCACGGACTTTTGCCTTTGCTGGCCGGAACACCGGGTTCCGTTCGTGCTCAGATTCTGGTGGCCCGAGATCATTACCGGTCATGCTTCGGTTGTGACCCCCGGGGGATCTGGCTTCCCGAATGCGCTTACATCGACGGGGTCGAGGCCGTGCTGCAGGAGGCCAACATCCGTTATTTCATTGTCGATACCCACGGTGTTTTGCTTGCGACCCCGCGCCCGCGATATGGCGTTTACGCACCGATTTTCACCGAGAACGGAATTGCAGCTTTTGGTCGGGACCTCGATTCCGCCAAACAGGTCTGGAGCAAACACGAAGGTTATCCGGGTGACGTGCGTTACCGTGATTTCTACCGGGACATCGCGTTTGACCTTGATTTTGATTACATCAAACCGCATCTGCCAACCCCGGACCAGCGGACCTTCACCGGGATTAAATATCATCGGATCACCGGTGCGGGGCAGGAAAAGCAGGTGTATGACCGGGAAAGCGCCCTGGCTGCTGCTGCGGCTCATGCCGGTGAATTCCTCGGAGCGCGGATCGCCCAGATTCAGCACCTCTCCTCCTTCATGGACCGCCCGCCGTTGATTGTCTCGCCCTACGATGCCGAGCTTTTTGGGCATTGGTGGTATGAAGGGCCGGAATTCCTCGATTATTTCATCCGTAAAACCTGCCATGACCAGCACATTTTTGGACTGACCACACCGTACGAGTATTTGCAGAAACACCCGACGCAGCAGGTGGCGAAACCGAGTGCTTCAAGCTGGGGAGAAGAAGGTTATTGGAGGGTATGGCTCAATGAGACCAATGAATGGATTTTTCCCCACCTGCAGATTGCCGCAGAACGAATGACTGAACTGGCCCGCAGATATCCGAGTCCGAATCCGTTGGAACTACGTGCGCTGAACCAGGCCGGGCGTGAGTTGTTGCTGGCTCAATCGAGTGACTGGCCTTTTATTCTGCGGACAAACACCAGCCCCGAATATGCCAGCCGCAGGGTCAAGGATCACCTGTTACGATTTATCGCGTTGCATGAACAGCTGACCATCACCTCCATTGATGAACCGTGGCTGGTGTCGGTCGAATCAACCGACAACATATTTCCCGGGATCAATTATCGTTATTGGGCCTGAGCCTCCCCGGAGTAAGGGTCTGTGACGTTTGTGACCCGCACTGGAGTTTGGACATTTTGCAGCCAGCTCCATAGGAGCGCCATGTTTATAGATCCAAGACAACAGAATGACCAACCTCTGGAGGAGCGGCATAATAAAAACTAGCCGCGAATAGGATTTATTAATTTGAATTGTCCTCCATTGCATGCCGCTCCGCTGGAGCTTGGCGCTTGTTGTTGGAAACGGGCTATAAACATGTCGCGCCGCTGGCGCTGGACCAATGCTCCGTGAACATCTGAACGCAATTGTTCCTAATAGATGTCCGCCTCGTCAGCAGAATCTGTGGGTGGATTCTGGTTCGGGTAATCGACCAAGGTTATGATAGAGGGCCAGTTCCATTGCTTTAAAGGTTCGAAAACCAAGGCTCAGACATCCTGACCCCCAGCCTTGAATGGAAAGGTGAGATTGGAAACAAAATGAGACCGTTAAGGTCTTTTGTTTGGAGTTTGCTGCGGAGTGTTGTGGGGGCTAAAAATGGTTGATGCCTCAGGTTCAACTTCCAATATTTCCGTCCGGCAGTGTGGAGATCA
>Ga0163152_10002497_pt1 | contig 26016 bp, 29 predicted proteins | sample OliLakLV19MP8IB2_FD_148635 | JGI IMG/M metagenome (GOLD analysis project Ga0163152, IMG submission 148635) | Freshwater microbial mat bacterial communities from Lake Vanda, McMurdo Dry Valleys, Antarctica - Oligotrophic Lake LV.19.MP8.IB-2 | ecosystem: Environmental > Aquatic > Freshwater >...
GGATCGGACTGCGGCAGGGGCGGTTGCCCTCAACCGCCTTGGGCATTCGGACGAAGGGCCGTTGAGGGCAACGGCCCCGACCGGTCACTGCAACAACGCACGCAGGTCGGCGAGGCTGAGCTTCGCGGCGGCCGCGTCACTGGCGTCGAACACGCCGGCGAGCAGCGCGCGCTTCTCGTCCTGCAGCGCCATGACCTTCTCCTCGACGGTGCCGGCGCAGATGAGGCGGTAGCTGGTGACGACCTTCGTCTGCCCGATGCGGTGGGTGCGGTCGGTGGCCTGGGCCTCGACGGCGGGGTTCCACCACGGGTCATAGTGTACGACGGTGTCCGCGCCGGTGAGATTGAGGCCGGTGCCGCCGGCCTTCAGCGAGATGAGGAAGACGGGGACGGTCTCGTCGTTCTGGAACTGGTCCACGGCGGCCTGCCGGGCCTTGGTCGTCATCGAGCCGTCGAGGTAGCAATAGGTGACGCCCTGGGCGTCGAGCTCCTCGCGCAGCAGCGCAAGCAGGGCGGTGAACTGCGAGAAGACGAGCATGCGGTGGCCCTCGTCGACGGACTCGGCGAGCAGTTCGCGGAAGGCGTCGAGCTTGGCCGAATTCTGGTAGGGCGGGTTATCAGTGGTTGGGCTGGGGTTCTTGTGGGAGCGAGCTTGCTCGCGATATTGCGCATCCGGAGTCGCGAGCAAGCTCGCTCCCACAGAAGATTTTTCCACCAGTCGCGGGTCACAGCAGATCTGGCGCAGGCGCAGCAACTGCGTGAGCGTGGCCAGGTGGAGCCGGCCCTCGGAGGCGCCCTTGGCGGCGAGGTCGAAGAGTTCGCGCTCCGTGTCCTCCTGCATGCGCTGGTAGAGCGCGGCCTGGGCGGCGGTGGGTTCGCACCAGATGACCTGCTCGATCTTCGGCGGCAGCTCGGGGGCGACGGCGGCCTTGGTGCGGCGGAGGATGTAGGGCGCGGTCTGGACGCGCAGCCGCTCGTCGTGGAAGGCGCGTTCCTCGCGCTTCATGCCGGCCGGCAGCTTGGGCAGGAAGCCGGGCATCAGGAACTCGAAAAGCGAGCGGAGGTCGTCGAGCGAGTTCTCCAGCGGGGTGCCGGTGAGCAGGAAGCGGCCGCGACCGTGCAGCACGCGCAAGGCCTGCGCGGCCTGCGTGCGGCGGTTCTTCAGGTGCTGGGCCTCGTCGGCGAGGATGACGTCGAAATGCACACCCTCGAACAGCTCCGTGTCGCGCGCCAGCGTGCCGTAGGAGGTGAGCACGAGGTCGTAGCCGGCGAACTCCTGCGCCGTGAGCCGGGCGGTGCCGTGATGGACGAAGACGCGCAGCGTCGGCGCGAAGCGCGCGGCCTCGCGCCGCCAGTTCTCCACCAGCGAGGCCGGCACGACGACGAGGGAGGGGGTATTGGCATTGCGGGAGCGAGCTTGCGCGCGACGGGCGACGGGCGAAGTCGCGAGCGAGCTCGCTCCCACATCGGATTTGATGGCGGTGAGGAGGGCCAGCGCCTGGAGCGTTTTGCCGAGACCCATCTCGTCGGCGAGGATGCCGCCGAGTTCCTGGCCGTGGAGATGCCAGAGCCAGGCGACGCCGAGCTGCTGGTAGGGGCGGAGCACGGCGGTGAAGTCCGCCGGCACCGGCGCGGGCGGCAGCACGGAAAGGTTTTTCAGCGCGACGCTGCGGGCGTGCCAGGTCTCCGGCGCCGAGAAATGCGGGGCGATGCTTTCCAGCAGGTCGGTGACCTCGGCGGCGCGGGACTTCGCGATGCGATGCCGGCCCTGGGCGCTGGCGGCGGAGACCTCGCCGGCCAGTGCGCGCTGGGCGGCCTCCAGTTCGGCCAGCTTGGCGGCGTCGATGAGATAGATGGCGCCGTCAGCCTCGATGTAGCCGCGGCCGGTGGCGACGGCGGAGCGGATCTGCGCGTCGGGCGCGGTGCCGGCCTTGAGGCCGAGGGTGACGTCGTAGCCGTCGGTCTCCTCGCCGATTTGCGCGGCGATCTCGGCGGTCTTCAGGTGGGCCGTGTTTTTTTCAAAATTGGCCGTGAACTCCGCGTGCAGGTTGTCGCGCAGCAGGGCGCCGTGCGTGGCGAGGAGGTTGAGGACCTTGTGCCGGTCGCGCAGCCACCACTTGCGGGTGAGCGGGTCGAGCGAGAAGCGGTGGGCGCGGAGGAATTCGAGCGCGGCGTCGTAGACCATCGACTCGCGCGAGGGCAGGGTGATGGCGAGGAAATGCTCGGAACCGTCCACGGTCAGCGGCGGGAGGTCGTCGTCCTCCGCGGGCTTGGGCTTCTTCGCCGGCGGCGGTTTCGGGAGCGGGGGTGGAGGCGGAGCCTCGATCAAATGCTCGCTCACGCCCGGCAGGTCGAGGCCGTTCCAAGCCAGCGGGAGGGTGGGCTGGTTGGCGCGATAAAAGACGCGTTCGCCGAGGAGGGCCTGGACCAGTTCGCGCAGCTGGGCGCGTTTCAGCTGGATGAGCGACACCGGCTGGGGTTGCACGCCGAGGCGCTGCAGGATCGCGAGGGCAGGCATCAGGGGCTCCGCCGGCGGCGCCGACAGGTCCAGCTCCACGCGCACGGCGATGGCATCGCGCGGGGCCGCGGCGGGGAGGTTGGGCGGGAGGAGCAGGCGGAGCATGCGGGATTACCAGTGGAAAGGCGGAAGGGGAAAGTTGAAAGACCAGAGATGTCCGGAGCGGAAATTTGCCGCCTTCGCGCCTGCCCCCTTCAGCGGCCGCGGGAGGTCGCCAAGTGCCAACAGTCGCACAGCGGGCAGCGGTAGGCGGTGCGCTGGCTGGTCACGCCGGCGACCACGGCCGCGTCGAGGGCGTCGCCCTGCGTGCGGTAGCGCCGCTTGCGGGTGCAGCGGTGTTTGCGCTCCTCGGCCGTGGGTTTCTTCATGGCAGGGGGCATTCCCGCGCGGGGCGGGGTGGGTGTCAATCCAGCGACTCCGGAGAAATCCGGCAACCGACAGCGGCTTGGCGCTGTCTGGAGATATGGCGCCGGTTCCGGCGCGCCCCCTCATGAAAAAAACCGCCAAAATCAGCCGCAAGGACATGGTCAAATTCCTCAACGAGGATCTCGCCCGGGAATTCCAGGCCATCATCGCCTACGTCGTCTACAGCCAGACGATGAAGGGCGCGAAATACCAGGCCATTGCCAAGGAGCTGGAGCAGCATGCCACCGAGGAACTGGAGCATGCCCGGCTGATCGCCAAGCAGATCGACTATTTCAACGGCACGCCCGTGACCGTGCCGCAACCGGTGAAAATGTCCGCCAAGCCCGAGGATATGCTGCGCTTCGACCTGCAGAACGAGGCCGACACCATCAAGGCCTACCGCGAGCGCATCCGGCAGGCGGAGGCCATGGGCGAATACGGTCTCGGTGAAGTCCTGCGGACGATCATCGCGCAGGAGCAGGAGCACCTGACCGACCTGGCGGACGCCCTGGGCATCGACAACCCGAAGATTGGCGAATGACCGGCGTCCGCACCAAACTCTCCCATGGGCTTTGACCAAAACGATTCGCAGCCGATCATCCACCCGCGGCGCCGGGCGACCCGGGTGAACCTCTGGATGGTCCTCGCCGTGCTGGTCTTCCTGGCCGCCGGCGGCGCGCTGATCTGGGTGTTCGCGCTCCGGACCCCGGGGCCGTAGGAATAAGTTTTCCAAAAGGTGGGAGGGGTTTTAAGCCCCGACGGGATGGAGGTGGCGGCTGCACGGCCGGGGCCTAAAGCCCTTCCACCGACTGGGCAGCCGGCCGAGCTTTGCCCTCGCGTTGCGACGGAGGGTCACGCTAGGTCTGGGTGATGTCTTCTGAGCCGACTGAGCCCGAACCGAAACGCGGACAGCCCTGCCCCTGCGGCAGCGGGCAGTTGTTCGAGGCGTGCTGCGAGCCCTACCACCTGGGCCAGAAGCAGCCGGCGACGGCGGAGCAGCTGATGCGCGCCCGGTTCACGGCGCACGTGGCGCATGATTTCAAGTTCCTGCACGACACCTACCGGCCGATGGCCGGCAAGCCGTATGTCGCCGAGGAGGGCGAGCCGGCCGTGACCTGGACCCGCCTCGAGGTGCACGGCCATGAAGTGGCGGCCGACAATCCCAACAAGGCCTGGGTGGATTTCTCGGCCTACGGGATCGAGGACAAGATCGAGAAGGTGCTGCACGAGAAGGCGGAGTTCCTGCGGATCAACGGCACGTGGCTCTACGAGCGCGAGGCGCGCCTGGGGCCGGCGCCCTACAAGTCGGCGGCGCCGAAGGTCGGCCGCAACGATCCGTGCCCCTGCGGCAGCGGGAAGAAATACAAGCAGTGCTGTCTGCTGACAGGGTAAGACCCCAGGCCGGCGCGGTTGCGTTGGGACCGGGAGTGGATTCCCTGTGCTCAATCCATGAAACGCACCGCATCCGCCGTCTGGCAGGGCTCGCTTAAAGCGGGCAAAGGCGCGCTCACCTCTCCCGGTGGCGCTTTGAAGAACACGGAATATTCCTTTGGCTCCCGTTTTGAATCAGGCACCGGCACCAACCCCGAGGAGCTGATCGCCGCCGCCCACGCGGGCTGTTTCGCGATGGCGCTCTCCGCCGAGCTCGGCAAGGCGAGCTTCACGCCGGACCGGCTCGACGTCACCGCCGAGGTCAGCCTCGACAACGTCCCGCCCACCGGCTGGACCGTGACGGCCTCGCACCTGGTGCTCACGGCGAAGATCCCCGGGATCGACGCGGCGAAGTTCAACGAGATCGCCGCCCAGGCCAAGGCCGGCTGCCCGATCTCGCGGCTGCTGAACGCCAAGGTCACGCTCGCGGCGACGCTGGTCTGAGCCGGACTCAGCCGTGGGCCAGCGAGTTCCTGTCAGCCGTAGGCCGGGCGAAGGCTGATGCTCGCCCTCTGCCGGCGCCGGCAAGCGGGCGGGCCCACCGCAAGACCTTTCAGTATTCCCAAGTCTGAGTGGGAAATCTGGTTAACTGCATGAGTTTTTGGCTGAGCGCACCGCGACTCACGCGGCCGGACTGAAGGCTGCACGCACTGCGGCCGGCATGGGCTCGGCTTCCATCCGGCCGGCCTGATCCTGCCGCACATGCACCGTGGTCATCCGGCCGCGCGCCACCCCGGTCCAGCGGCCAGAGCGGTCCTTCTCGAACTCAAAACCGTAGGTCAGCGAGCTTTCGCCCACGGCCTCGATGGTGCCGCGCACGCGGACCACGTCACCGCAGCGGAGCGGACGCAGGAACTCGCAGGACGACTCGCGGCGCGGCCAGCCGCGGCGCGCGCCATCAGGTGAAACGGACATGATCGCGAGGCGGTGGGCGCGGAACCATTCGTGTTCGCACACTTCCATCCAGCGGTAGAAATTGGAGAAGTGCATGAGCCCCGCCGCGTCGGTCTCGTGAAATTCAATGCGCCGGGTGAGGGTGAAGGTGGCTGGCTGCATGGGAAGGCCGGGGCGTGGTTGGATCAAAGTCCCTCGCGCAGGCCGCGATGGTCGCGCGCATGCTCCTGCGCGAGCTGCCGGCGCGCCGCCGCCATGTTGTCGATGAGGTTGGGGTAGCGCCGGCCGGCTTTTTTCGCCGCGGCCTTCGCCCAGGCCAGGTTTTCCGGCGTCAGCTTGGTGCGGTTGGACTGCTTGGGGGTGGGCTTTTTCCAGGGAGGGGTGGACATGGGGAGCGGAGCTTGGAGCCGGGGGAAGAGTATATTGGGTGGAGAGAATACGCGCGGACACGGCCCGTGGATGGAGTTTCGTAAAATATATCGCGTTAATCGTTCGTAATCAGGGCCATTAAATTCACCTATCGGTCGCTTGCCAGGCGGGAAAATCGACCCATCTTCACGGCCGACGGAGGGGGCTGGGTTCCCTCCCGCCGTTGATTGATAAACGCCTCGACCTGCTGGGTGGGAAGAGGCCCAGACCGCCGCTGCACGCGGCTATAGGAGGACGATAAAGTCATGATGACTCTACTCGCCATCTCGGTCTCCTGGTTGTCGGTCGTGATGATTTACGTCATCGCGGGCTCCGACCGCCGTGAGCGCCGATTCTAAAGAAAACCACGCCGCCCTGGGGAAACCTGGGGCGGCTTTTCTTTGGCCGGCAATCAGGCCACCCCGAGGATTTTCCGGCAGAGCGGTTCGCCGCGTTGGAAATCGCGGCAGGTCTGCGGGCGGTCTTCATAGATGGTGCAAAGGCGCGTGGCCCGATCAAGCGCCACGCAGGCGCCGTCGCCGTGCTGATCCATGCAACGCACCCCGGCGTGCACGGCGACCAGTTCCTCGGGGACGATGTCACCCGGCCGGAGCTCAACCACCAGGTGGCAGCAACGGCCGCAGCCGGCGCACGCGGGGAGGTCAGGATGGGGCGCAAGCAAGGAGCGGGGAGCCGGGAGCGGAAAGCGCGGGGCCGTTTAGGCGTCCAGGTCGTCGCCGAGCATCTCGTCGCCGATGGGCGTCGACGGTGGGCGGCGCGGGTGGTTCATCATCGGGGCGCCGGTGAATGGCTTGGGGGTGTGGCGGGCCGGCAGGGCCTCGGCGATGAAGGCGAGGATCTCGGAGCGGCCGCTCTTCGTGGTGGACGAGCTGGCGAAGACGGTGGGCGGCGCGTCGGTGGACTTCGCCAGGGCGGCGCGGAAGCGGTCGATGGTGTTGCGCGAATGCTGGGCAGCCTGTTTGTCGATCTTGGTAAAGATGAGGGCGAAGGGCAGATGGTGCGTGCCCATCCAGTGGACAAACTTGAGGTCCATCTCCTGCGGCTCGTGGCGGGAGTCGATCAGGACGAAGGTGCGGCGCAGGGTCGGGCGGTGGCCGAGGTAGTCGCGCACCGCGGTGTTGAAGAGCTGGCGTTCGGTCTTCGCCACGTGGGCATAGCCGTAACCCGGCAGGTCCACGAGGCTCCAGGTGCCGTTGATCGTGAAGAAATTGATCAGCTTCGTCTTGCCCGGCAGGTCGGAGACCTTCGCGAGGTCCTTCTTTTCCGTCAGCAGGTTGATCAGGGAGGACTTGCCGACATTGGACCGGCCGATGAACGCGAATTCCGGCAGCACGGGGTGCGGGCACGACGCGAGGTCGGGGGCGCTGACGGCAAAGGTGGCGGACTTGATTTTCAGGCGGCCAGCAGGAACACGTTTTCCGTCACAAGCGAGGGATTTTACACTCGAAACGGGCGGGCCGGGCGGGCAGCGTGCGGGATGGGCGATCCCTCAAACTACACGGATGAAATCGTGATCTCCTGGCCGGAACTGCACCGCGACGCGCGGTTCCTCTCGCACCAGTTGCACGGGCTGGGGACGTGGACGGGCATCATCGCCATCACGCGCGGCGGCCTCGTGCCGGCGGCGCTCGTGGCGCGGGAGCTGGAGATCCGGCTGATCGACACGGTGTGCGTGGCGAGCTACGCCGCCGGCGCCGGCGGCCCGTCGCAGCAGCAGGGCGGCGTGCAGGTGCTTAAGGGCGTGACCGGCGACGGCGCGGGCTACCTGTTGATCGACGACCTGGTGGACACGGGCAAGACGGCGCAGTTTGTGCGGTCGATGCTGCCCAAGGCGCACTTCGCCACGCTCTACGCGAAGCCCGCGGGCCGGCCCTTCGTCGACACCTGCGTGAAGGAGTTCAAGCAGAACAAGTGGATCTTCTTCCCGTGGGACATCGACTACCAGTTCGTGAAGCCCATCAAAGACGGCGGCAAGCTGACGGCGAAGGGCTAGGGCTTGTCTTCAAAATCAACCAACTTGTCATCTGCCGATGTGGGAGCGGCTTTACGCCCCGACGGTTTGGGCTTCGGGAATCATTTGTCGGGGCCTAAAGCCCCTCCCACACGATTTTGAAGACACCCCCCAGGCCCGGCGGCAGATTCCCCATGCGAAAAGGACCGGGTGGGTGATCAGTAGCGGCGTTCGAGGTCAGAGCGTCAGTTGCACGGTTGGATACGTGATTTGAGTCAGACCGCGAGTGAGCGACCGATTCCGCGTTAGCGACGGTTACCCGTTTACCGATCCGGCCAGGCCAGGGATTTCACCGGACCGCCGGCTGGCCTGGGCCGCGCCGGAGCTCCGAACGTGGAGGGATCGTTCCAGTCCAGCGAGCACGACCGGTCTTAATCCCGGCCCCGGGGTAGCGTCCACGGAGGGTTCCAACCGCCTTTCCGGCTGAGCCGGCTGAGCCGGCGGCATACGGGCAACACCCCCTATGTTTCCGGCGGCGCGTCGAGTATTGTCTGCGTGACCATGCCCGATTTGAAAACATCCGCCTGCCCCCACATCCCAATTTCGTGCCTTGAAACTGTGACGGATCCGTCCGGCCCGTCCCCCGCAGCGCGCCCCCGAGGTGCCTGGCTTGTGCTGGGTCTCCTGTTGCTGGCGGCGGGCCGGGCCGACGCGGTTGTGGTGGCCGACGACGGCAACCCGCCCGCCGGGCCAAAAAAACTCGGCGATGACGAACTCATCATCGAGGAGGTCTTCTCGAGTCATCTGCCGACGACGCTGGAGAAATATGGCCTCCGGCTGTCGGTGCATCCGCACCTGGGCGACTGGGAGAACAAGGAGCGCATGCGGCTGACGACCAGCCTACGCTACGGGCTCACGGACAAGTGCGAGATCAGCGCGAGCAGCAACCTGTATTTCAGCCACGGCCACGGCTACATCCGCGCCTTCGAAGAATACGGGGCCGCCAATCTCAAGCTCGGGGTCAAACTGGATCTCGGGCAGCCCCTCTTCGCCGGCTGGGAGACCGGGGTCGGCGTCAGCTACGATTTTCCGACCGGCAGCCCGGCGCCGGAGCTGACCGACGGGCTGCGCCACCTGCGCTCCCATGTGACCTTCTCGCACCGGCTCGAATCCCGGCCGGACTGGCGGATCTTTATCGGCGCCCGCTATGATGATGTGACCACCACCACGCTGCCGGGCGAATTCGCCCAGAATTCCTTCCGGGAAAACTCGGGGGGACTCACCGGGGGGTTCGTGGTCGATCGCGGCAACCTGCACTACACCTTCGAGGCCTCCTGCGACAGCAACCGCCTGGGCGGCGGGGGCCACGAGGAGATCTATTCGATCCGGCCCGGCGTGCTCTGGGAAATCCCGCGCCGCCGCAACCGGCAGCTGCGGAGCAACTGGATGGTCGGCTTCGCCCTGAACAATACCTACGGCCCCGGGGGCAACAGCCTGGGGGCCTCGTTCCGGCTGCGCTACACTCGCGATCTCAAGCCCCTCCATCATCGCCTAAAGGCCGCGCCGGCACCGTGAGCGGTTCTCCGCGTGGACGTCTCCCGGGCGGCCCACGTAGGGCAAGACCCCCTTATACGCGGTACCAGCAGGGGGTATGCTGAGATGATGAGATTACCCTTCCTGCTCTTGCCCGTCCTGCTGGTGGCCGGCCTCGGTCTGGCCGGTTGCAGCTCCGTGGCCGATCCGACTGCGTCCCGCGGGGAGATGGACGGGGCGCTGCCGGTCCGCACGCAGCAGCGCCTGCTGCGCGGCACGGTGCTCGTCGGGGACACGCCGGACATGGTCCGCCTCGCGCTGGGTGAGCCGGATCAAAGAGCAGACGCACCGGACGCGGCGGGTCCGGGGTCGGTGTGGATCTACAAGAAATATTACCAGCAGATCGAGCACCGCGAGGCGACGGGCTGGAGCCGGGTCATCGTGCCCGAGGTCCGCAACCAGAACGACGTGGTGGTCCAGCCGTCCGTCACCCAGGAGCTTTATCGCGCAGAGGTGGACGATTACCTCCGCGTGGCTTTTGTGGGCGGGGTGGTCAGTTCCGTCGCCCAGCTGAAGCCGTGAGGCGGGCAGGGGCGGGTCAAAGCGGGAGTGGGGTGGGATGACTAAAACAAAGGTGCGAAGACGCGAAGAAATCGGGTTGGCGGCTGACCGGTGGCGCGATCACGGGGTTCCGGCTGGACGGTAGACCCAATAAAGGCCGGGCGGGAAGGAGGCAAAGCGGACGGAGTTGTGGTTTTCGCCGGGGTAGAGGGTGCAGCGATACTCGAGTCCGGCGGGCTTGAGTTCGTCGAGCAGCTTGGTGAAGGCCTTGGTCGCGTCGGCAAAGGCGATTTCAAGCTCGTCCCCGTCACCGGCGGAAAGTTCGAGGCGGACGGGGGAAGGGAGTCCGGTCCGGAGCTTGGTGCGGGCGGATTCCAGGAAGGCCGCGAGATCCAGCGAAAGCGCGGGGCTGGCGGCGACGATGCGCTGGAAGAGACCCGGCCGCGCGATCAGCGTATAGAGGCCGAAGGTGCCGCCATGGGAATGACCGAGCAGGCCGCGGTCGGCGGGATTCGTCCGGTAGGTGCGGTCGATGAGCGGGATGATTTCATGCTCGAGGAAATCGAGGAAAGCGGCGGCGCCGCCCGAGGTCGGCTCGCGGTCCGTTTTGGTCGGCGTGAAGTCGCGGGCGCGCAGCGGCATCGGGTTCACGCCCCGGCCGTGGCCGATGTTCACGATGATCACCGGCGGCATGCGCTCCGAGTAGAGGTTGTTGTTCTGCAGTGACGCCATGAACGGGAAGTGCCAGCCATCGAGGACGAAGAGGACCGGGTAGGATTTGCCGGAGGTGGCATAATCCTCCGGCAAGGACACCAACAAATCGTAGGTTTGCCCGATCTGCGCCGAGGCGATGGTGCGGTGCTCGGTGTGCGGCAGCGTGACGCCCGGGGCGGCGTCGACCCCGCGGAGCGCCAGGTTCGTGAGGAGCAGGACGAGGAGAAGGCGGCGGTTCATGCCGCGAAGCTAGCAGAAGCCACGCCCGAGCCGAGGGGAAAACCGGGGCGCCGTGCCGGCGGGATGCGCGGACGGGACCGCTTACTTCTTCCGGACGGACAGGGTCCACTCGCGGCCGGAGTCGATGTTGTAGGTGTTGGCGAAGTTGCCCTGGTTCACCGCCAGCGAAACGTAGCCGCTGCTGTTGATGAACATCAGGTTCTTGCCGACGGGGACGTCGCCGAAGGTGTGGGCGTAGGGGACGGTCTCCTCCCAGATGACCTGGCCGGTGTGGCGGATGGTGACGACGACCCGCTCGCCCTCCTTGATGCCGAGCTTTTCGAAGGTGTGGCGGTCGATGAGGCAGGCGGTGTTGCCGAGGTGGCCGCGGGAAATGTCGATCATGCCGGTGGCGGTGCCGTTCGCGATGACGGGCTTGGGGTAGTCGAGGGTGACAACCTTGGGCTCGAGGAGCGGACCGACCTGCTCGAAGGTGATGACGCCGGCGGCGAGACGGCCGGCGGTGTAGGCGTAGACGTCACGGCCGTGGAAGGTGTGCGACCACTCGGTGCCCGGGCGGCGGTTGACCTTTTCGTCGATCTCGCGAACGGCCGCGATGCCGAACTCCGCGGCCACGAGGGCGAGCGTGCCGTTGTCGGGGCTGACGAAATACTGGCCGTTTCTGGTTTGCAGGACGACGGACTTGCGCTTGGTGCCGACGCCCGGGTCCACGACGGACACGAAGACCGTGCCGGCCGGCCAGACCGGGGCGGTGTAGATCAAATTGCGGGCGGCGGCATCGATATTGTAGAGCTCGATGAGCGGCTGGACCGTGAAAACCGGGGTGTCCTGGTCCACGGCGAACACGACGCCCGGCATGACGGCCCCGCCGAAGTCGGCCTGGATGACGACGGCGTTGCGGTCCTTGGCGGCGGCGGTGAGACTGAGGGCGAGGGAGAGGAGGGCGAATAGGTGGGGGGATTTCATGGGGCAAAGCCTTAGGCGCGCGTTAGCCTGGCGGCGAATCGAAATTTCAGCTCGTCAGTGCAAAAGACAGGGTCCGGAATTTAATGCGGAGGGCGCGGAGAACGCTGAGATTTGGGTTATCCAGGCCGACACTCTCTGCGAACTCGGCGTCCTCCGCGTTTAATCAAATCGGTCGTCTATTCCAGCACCGCAAAGAACCGAACAAGGTTCGCGATGTGGTCGTCGAGCGGGACACCGAGTTTGTCGCAGCCGAGCTGGATGGTGGCGCGGTCGATTTTAGCCGCGAACGTGCCATCCTTGAACTTTTTCCTGATGGAGGCGGCCTTAATCTGGCCGTAGGGCACGGGGTTCATCTTCCGGTAGGCGTAGAAGATGCCGGTGAGTTCGTCGGTGGCGACGAGCGCCGCGGCGAGCCTGGTCTCCGGTCGCGTGGTGACGGAGCGCGGCAGCGCGGAGAGGGTCGTGCCGTCAGGCACGGCCTGGAGCGAAGCGGAAGGCGACTGCTGCGGGTGCCCTCCGGGCGGCAGTGGTCGCAAGCCGTGGTAACCGCCGGCATGGGCCTCGACGGCGTGGATCAGTTCGGGCGGATAACCCCAGTCCTTGAACCACTGCAGCGACGGCGCCGGATGCGTGTCGGGGTGCTTCTCGTAATCGAGGTCGTGCAACAGGCCGGTAAGATACCAGAGCAGCGGGTCCTCGTTATACTCGATCGCGTAACCCTCCAGCGCCGTGGCGACCAGCAGGGCGTGGTGGCGCTGGTAGTCGTCCTTCACGTGCTCGTGCAGGAGTATCGTGGCGGCTGCCTTGGTCGGAAGCATGCGCACGGATTAACCACGAAAGCCCGCAGGGCACAAAAGAATTTTGGTGGAGGCTGTTACCCCAGCAGCCGGGCCTCAGGCCCGGCTTACCGGGCCCGGCAGCGGACCTGCCGGGCGGCGCTGACCGTCAGCAACAGGAGCAAAAACCAGAGGCTCGGGGCCCCGCCGCCGCCGCCGGTTCCGGAACCGGCCGGCGTGGACGGCGAGGGGGTGGGCGTCGGGGTGGCCGGCGTGGTCCCGGGTGCGGGTGGCCCGCTGCCGGAACCGGATGTATCCAGGCCCGTCAGCGTCACGGCGGGCAGGGCGGCGACGACGGCGCGGAAGGTGGCGAGCGTGGCCGAGGGCACGGTGATGCCGCGGACGCTGGCAGGCACGCGGGCGGGGTCCAGGCTGACGAGGCCGCGCGCGATCACCATCGCGGCGAGAAATGATCCGACGGGCAGGGCGTGGAGGTCGTCGCTCGAGTAAAGCTGGACCGAGGGATTGGCGCTGAGCGCCGCCTGCCAGGCCTCGCCGGCGGGAAAGACCACCGCGTCGGCGGCGAGGGCGGCGTTGCGGTAGGATTGCGAGACCAGGGCAAAGCCGTTGGCCTGCGTCCGCACGGGCCAGACCATGTAGAGGGCCGGCCGGGTGCCGAATCGCCGGGCCTCGGCCGCCCAGGTGATGACCCACTGGCGGAGATGGGCCTGGCTCTCGGGCAGGGTGGACGGTCCCTGCTGGAGGACGAGCACGTCGTAATTGCCCGACGCCAGCAAGGTCTGGCGGCCGTCGAGCCAGTGATCTTCGATGGCGTAGCCACCTGGGGCGGAGGCGGTGTATTCGAGCTCCCCGCCTTGCAACTGCGCCATGGCTTGGACGAGCGCGGGCACGTCGTTGCCGTCAGTCAGGCTGTTGCCGAGGAAAAGCACGCGGAGGGGGGCGGCGGCCAGCGGGCCGGTGGCGGCGAGAACGCAGCCCAGGGCCAACGCGCGGCGCAACGGTGATCTCATGTCCCCTTGCTAGGCCGGTTGAAAAACCGGCGCCAGAATACTCCGGCGAAACGACATAAACCCGCGACGAAGCGCGGGCCGCGGGATTAGATCCACTTACGCCAAGCGATGCGGAGCGCCCGGGCGAAAAGGTGATATCATCACCGCATGATTCATCCCTTCCATTTGGAGGCGGACCGGCAGTCGGTGCGGATGCGCTGGTTTGTCGGGGCGATCTGGGGGGCGATCCTGGTCAAGTGCGTGCTCGTCTGGTGGGCCATGATCCACTGGCACGTGCCGTTTCACCCGGCTTGGATTGTCCTGCCCACGCTGCTATTCGCTGCGCTGGCCACTGCGCTGTGGTTTGGCGCGGACGACGAATAGCCCGCGGGCGGCCCGGCCTTGTCACCGACCCCGGCACCCGGGGCCGGCGGCTGGTTTTGGCTGCTTGCCAGCCCGCCGCCGATCATTGAACCTGCGGGCTTGAGTTCGAGCTCCATTCCCCCAGGCGCCAGCTCCGCTGACGATCGCGCTTTTCTCGGCCACCCGCGCGGCCTCGGCTACATCGCCTTCACCGAGGCGTGGGAGAGATTCTCCTACTACGGCATGCAGACGCTGCTGGTGCTCTACATGACCCGCCAACTCCTCCTGCCGGGCCATGTCGAGCACATCGCGGGCATGGGCTGGTTCCGGCGCCTGATGGAGGTGGCCTACAACGGCGGCGACACCATGACGGTCGTCGCGTTGTCGTCGGCGATCTTCGGCACCTACACGAGCTTCGTCTACCTCACGCCGATCATCGGCGGCTTCATCGCCGATCGCTGGCTCGGGCGCACCACGACCATCATCATCGGCGCGGTGCTGATGGCGATCGGCCATTTCCTGATGGCGTTCGACGTGTCATTCCTGGCGGCGCTGTTCTGCCTGTTGTGCGGCGTCGGCTGCTTCAAGGGCAATCTGGCGAGCCAGGTTGGCGAGCTTTATGCGCCCGCAGACCTGCGGCGCGCGGACGCCTTTCAGATCTATTTCCTGTTCATCAATGGTGCGGTCATCGCCTCGCCGCTCATCACCGGGACACTCGGTGAAAAGGTTGGCTGGCATTGGGGTTTCGGCGCCGCGGGCATCGGCATGGTGCTCGGCCTGGTCATCTACCTCGCCGGCCGCAAGTGGCTGCCGGCCTCCCGGCCGGTGGCGAAGGTCGCAGGGCAGCAATCGGCCCGGCTGACCGCGGACGAGAAGAAGGCCGTGTGGGTGCTGATCCTGCTGATCCCGGTGCTGGCGATCGGCGCGGTGGGCAACCAGCAGATTTTCAATGGCTACATGATCTGGGTGCCGGAGCATGTCAGCCTGGAGTTCTTCGGCCGGATGATGCCGACGACCTGGCTCGTGACGCTGGATGCGGTGGTGAGCGTATCGGCGCTGTTCGGGGTGGTGGCGTTCTGGCGCGTGTGGGGGAAGACCCGCCAGGAGCCGAACGAGGTCACGAAGATTCTCCTGGGCCTGAGCCTGAGTGTGGCCGGCCAGCTGTGCCTGGTCGGCGCGGCGGTCGCGTCCGCGGACGGGACGAAGGCCGGCATCGGCTGGATCCTCGGCTTCGAGGTGCTGAACAGCATCGGCTTCGCAAATGTGTTCCCCGTCGGCCTCGCGATGTATGTGCGGGTGGCGCCGCAGAAGGTCGCGGGCACGGTCATGGGCGTGTATTACCTGCACCTCTTCCTCTGCAACAACCTCGTCGGCAAGCTCGGCGGCTACGTCGAGACGATGAGTGGCGTGAACTTCTGGCTGATGCACGCGGGGTTGATCACCGCGGCGACGGTCATCCTGGCCATCACGGCCAAGGCCGCCGGGAACATCATGGACCCGCAGGGGCCGGCGGCGAAGGCCTAGGGCGGTTTCATTGATACTGTAGCCGCGGTCGCTGACCCCCGGGTTTGGGTCCTCCTCCCGGACCGGGGTCAACGACCCCGGCTACAACGATCAGAACGGCTGGAGTATTATCCTGAATTCCGCAGACGGAATGGCCACAAAAAGCACAAAAAACAGCGAGTTAGGTCAGGTTGATTCCGAGAAAAGCATTCACCTCGCGGGTGAGCCGATATCTGAGCGCAATTGATCGATCTTCACTCTGGGTTCTCCGCGACCTCCGCGTTTCAACTGCCGCTTCTAGGATTATTTGATAGGCTCTAGCCGGCGTCGGCGAGGCAGTTGTCGGGGAAGGCGGGCAGGCGGCGCAGCCACCGCATCAGGCAGCGGCTGTCGGTCAGGGCCTCGTGCAGGGCGGAGCCGAAATCATAGCAGCGCTCGTCGTAACCGGCGGCCTCCATCGCCTCGTCGAGGCCGAGCATCACGGCGAACATGCGGGCCCGGAGCGCGGGGAGGTAGGCCTTGGTGACGTTGACCGAGGCATCGGCCTGGTTGGCGGCGCACAGGGCGGCATCGCTGCTGTGGTGCGAGCGGCAGGCTTCCGGACGGCCCTCATAGATCGAGCAGGCCCCGGCCCGCAGGAGCGCGCAGGGTTTGCGGCTGCGGGGGCGTTCGCCCTCCTCGTAAACGGCGGTGCGCGCGCGATGCCGGGCCAGGCGGGCGATGACGGCGGTGAGCGCCGCGGGCGAAAAATGAACCTGGATGTGGTCGGCGGCGAAGAAGACCTCGTGCGCCTGCACGTCGACGGGGACGTGGCAGCAGGAAGCGCAACCGGCGCGGCAGGCGACCTTGGTGCGCACACCGGCGGGGGTTTCGGCGTAGGCCCGATCAAGTTCGTCCAGGCCCCAGCGAAGGGCGGTCATCATCTCCGCGGGCGCGCGGACCCTGAGCAGGCGCTGTCCCAGCCCGGCCACGGTGTGGTCGAACATCTCGAAACGCAGGGCGACAGAAGTACGGGCGGGCATGTCAGCTCCCAAGCAGTCGCAGCGGGCTGGGGAAACGCGATAATTAAGCGGAGACCTGAAAGCTGAAACCGGAGTCCGAAAACAGCTCCTGCGGACGCCGTGCTGGGTGGTTTGGATTGCTGGAAGGCTTGCCTTTCTGCGCGCCCGGCGGCCCGCTGGGACGCGGGCCCTCCACCGGCGCGCCCGGCCCTATTTCTTCTCGGCCGGCGGGACCTTGGTGGCCTGCCAGGTGATGACCTGCCAGCGGCCATCGCGGAAGATCAAGAGGCCGCTGTTGCGGTAATAATCGACGGAGCCGTCGGGGTTGCGTGCGACGAGGCGGAAGGTGAGCGCGGCGAAGCCGTTGTAGGGCCGGATGGTGATGTCGTCGGCCGTATAAACGGGGGCGGGGGCCTCGCTGGTTGAGGACTGGGCGGTGAGGGCCGGGGGTTTGCTGCCCGCTTCCCAGACTGATTTCATGATCACGGCCTTGGAGTGCACCACGCCCATGGCGCTGGTGTAGACGAGGTCGTCGGCCCAGAAATTCTCGTGGCGGGCCGGGTCGCTGTTGTGGGTGAGGAAGTCGGTCAGCAGTTCGCGGATGACGACGGGGGCGGCGGGGGCGCCGGAGTCGGCCGCAAGGGCGGTGAGGGCGAACGCCAGGACCAGGCTGGCGAGCAGCGGGGATTTCATGACGCACAGGTTAGTGGCTGTTTGGGCCACAAAAAGCACAAAGAACGCAAAAGGGAGGCCGTCTCACGCAAAGGCACGAAGTAGAAAACGCTTGGAAACCCAGAGGCATAGGTGCGCTTGACCGCTTTTGGCTTCGTCCAAGACGACAACCCAGCAAGGCCGGGCCGGGTCTTCCAGCGTAGCGCACTTCGCACTCGACCGGCCGTCCGGGGCGGAGCAGATACCATGCATGCAGTATCGGTTACCTGGGCTCGTTATTCTATTATGGGCCGGCCTTGGCAGCCTCAGTGCCAAGCCGCCCTATGTCGTGGCCGGCGCCTCCTACAAGTCGGCCGAGGAGGTTTTTGTGCACTACCGCGCGGCGTGGGAGCACCAGCTCGAGGGCGTCCAGCGCGGGCAGTATTATGGCGGCTCGCTTTTGCTGGTCCTGCCGCCGGACAGCGCGCTGATCAGCCCGGCTTTCATCGGCGCCTACCGGCCGGACTTTGACGCGGACTCGAAGCGCGTCTACCAATTGTGGTTCCAGGAAAGCGCGAACATTACGCTGGCGGCCCTCAACAAGGCCGGCTGCTTCGACTCCGCAACGCTCACGCGGGTGGTGGGCTACCGGAAATATGCGGCGGATTTCGGGTATCGTTACGTGCTGGTCTATGTCGGCCGGCCGGACGGAATGAGCCTCGTGGACATGGTGACCCGGGAGGAAGTGGTGGTGAAGGTGGCCGGCGAGGGCCTGGCGGGCACCATGAACGGCATCGAGCAGGCGCTCGACGGCCTCGGGCGCGGGCCGGTCGCGGGAAAGCCGGCCGGCGAGGCGATTGCCGCCGCGCCCCGGGTGGTGGAAGAAATGCACTATGATGAACAGACGCGCCACGGCTGGGTGTCTCTGCGCGGCCGCGGCCTGGAGGCGCGGGACAGTATCCTGCGGCGGATCGCCGAGATCTGCGCGACGAAGAACAAGCTGTTGGTGTCGGATGACCTCGCCGCTGCGCGCGGCGCCTTCAAGGTGCTCGACGAGGAGCTGAAGGACGGCGTGCTCAAGATCACCTTTGAGGCGCTGTATTGAGGAGGTGTGAGGCCTGAGGGTTGAGGCAAGGTGGCTGGGCTAATTCGGGCGCGATAGCAGCCCGGCCAGCCGGCGGTCGGTCTCGGCGAGGCTGGCCTGGAGCTTGGCCGAGACTTCCTTTTCGCTGCCGATGCGGCGGGCGAGGGAATCGGAGGGCGGCGCCTTTGCCGCCTGTCGGAGGTCGTGCTCGAGCATCCGGGTGATCTCGGCCAGTTCACGGAGAAAGCGGGCCTTGCGCGCCTGCCAGCCGAGGAGGGTGACGGCGTGGACAGTCTGGCCATTGACCGCGGCCAGCATGTCGGCCTCGCGGCCGGCGGCGGTGGCGATGTCGCGGTGCATGGCGCCGAGCTGCAGTTCCTGGACGGCGGTGTCGAAGGCCTGCAGCTGCTCCGGCGGGAAGCGCTGGCCGAGGTCGGCGTTGAAGCGGGTGAAGTCCTCCTTGGACGCGGCGCTGACAACAACGTCCGGCAGGGCCACGGGCTTCGCGCAGCCGGCAAGGAGGCCAAGCGCAACGATGAGCAGAAATCGACCGGGAAACACGGCCTCTTTCCAACGCAAAGGCGCGGGGACGCCAAGGAGCAAACAGCCGACAGTGGGGGGACGCCCTTGGTTTACCGGCTGTTTTTTTAAGATTTGGCCGGACGTCGGTTGTGCTTTCCGGAGAAAGTGTCATGGTACTGGTTCGATATGGATGCGAACGACGCCACCCAGACCAAGGAATCCCAACGCAAGCACGTGCGCTACGACGTGAGCGACGACTGTCGCCTGCGTGCCTCCATCCGGTTGCGCAGCTCCGACGCGGCTTCGACGAACAAGGAATGGTCGGGCACGCTGGTCGACATGTCCGCCGGCGGCGCCCACATCCAGATCAGCCTCGGGGCGGTGGCCTACACCGGCGACAGTTGCGTTCTGACCCTGGCGCACGGCGGGGTGAAGACGGAGATGCGGGGCATCCTCGCGCATTATGTCTGTTCGGCGCGGCACTCGGTGTGCGGCGTGAAGTTCGATGCTTTCTCCCCGGGATGGGACAAGGCGTACCAGCTCTATTTCAAGACCGTGGTCGCGACCTCGACACTGAAAGGAGGACCGACCGACACCGACCGGCCGGGGCAATATCGGGAGGAATACCGCGGGCCGGGCCATGCGAAGCTGGTGGTGTGGCGGGACAACAAGCCGGAGCGCGCGCTGGTGGGCTTCGACTTCACGATGGCGCGCTACGCCGCGGCGCTGGCGATCGTGGGTCCGGATATGTTCAAGAACAAGGCGGAGGTGGGCTTCCGGGCGGCGCCGGTCGAGAACGGCGCCATGGGGGTGGGCCTCTCGAAGGCGCAGGAAGCGGAGGCGCGCTGGGAATTCTCCCTCGGGGCGTCGAATCTGACCAAGATCATCCCGTCCGATATCCGCAAGTTTCTGCGGCTGGTGAGCTGACTCCGCTGCCCCAAAGGGCCTGACCCTGTGACCCGACTGCGGCGAGGTGAAGCCAGACCCCTTTGGCTCGGTTCTTTGGCTCGGTTCAGTCGAAATAGTCGGTCAGCTCAAGTCACTCCGGTTGGCCCGACCCCAAACCCCCAAGCTGACCCCGTCCGGCAGACTCGGCGGGTGGTCGACCGCAAGATACCCAGCCGGATCACTGCGGCGGCCCCTTTGCTTGATCCGATACGGAAACTAATTTTTGTCTTAGCGGCCGACGTGATGTAGGGTGACGCCGCCATGAAAACAAACGGGGCAGCGGGCGAATTCCGCGTGGTATGTCTGGGCGGTTCGGAGGGAGGACTCCAGGCCTACATGGACATTTTGCGCAGCATGCCGGCCGATACCGGCATGGCGTTTGTGGTCGCCGCGCACCGGTCGCCGGAGAACCCGCAATGGCTGCCCCTCCTCCTCCACGAAGTCACCAAAATGCCCGTCGTGGAGGTCAAGGAAGGCATGCGGCTCGAACCCAACCGGGTGTTTTTAATGCCGCCGCAGATGGACCTGACCACCACCGGCAATGAATTTCATCTCCGGACAACCGCCGCGCCCCCGGGTTGGCCTAAGACGATCAACCTCTTCCTCTTCTCCCTGGCGGAGGCCATCGGCCCGCGCGCGGTGGCCGTCATTCTTTCCGGCTTGGACGGCGACGGCAGCGCCGCACTGAAGACCATCAAGGCCGCGGGCGGGTTGACGTTTGCGCAATCCGACGCGAGCTGCACCAGCATGCCGCGCGAAGCGGTTGAGACCGGCCATATCGATCACCTGCTGACGGCGGCCGAAATCGCCAAGGCCTTGTCGGTTCTGGCCCACGAACCCCTGCCGGCTGGCAAAAACTGAAAGAGCAATCCCATTGAGGTGGAACGCCCTGACCTGAGGGCGTTTTTTGCCAGCCAAGCGCGCTGAGGTCGGCACGCTCCACCTGTTCAAGCGGTTGCGGAAAATTTAAACGCATCAGCTCAAGTCCGCCCGCCGGATGCTCGACTGCAAGACACTGGGCCGGCCCTCTTCCGACCGCTCCCAAGTAGCGGAGGCGCGCTGGGAGTTCTCCCTCGGGGCGTCGAATCTGCCCAAGATCATCCCGCCCGATATCCGCAAGTTTCTGCGGCTGGTGAGCTGAGGGCAGGGGATAAGGCACAACCCCAAACCCAAACCCCGGGCTTGCCCGGCTCTCCCAGCCTTAAGGTTTGCCCACGGTCGCCTCAGGCGGCGGAAGGCGGTAGCGCCGGGGAAACATGACGCGGAAGGTCGTGCCGGTTTCAGCGGAGCTCGCGATCTCCAGGCTCGCGTCGAGCAATTCGCACAGGCGCTTCACGATGGAAATACCAATGCCCTCACCCGGCTGCTGGTGGTGGGGGCCTTTCGCGAGGTGGGCGGCCTCGGGCTGGGCGAGGACATGCGAGGTCTCGCCCTTGATCGCGGCGGATTTCTCATCCGATTCTTTCGCGCTCGCCGTGGCATCCTGCAGGCCGACGAGGAGGGGCGCGCCGGGACCGGCGAGCAACCCGGGGCCGGTGTCCTTGACCATCACCCACCAATTTCTCTTCTCCTCGCTCCAGCTTACGGTGACGCCGCCGTGTTCGGTGTATTTCAGCGCGTTGACCAGCAGATTTTTCACCAGGCGCCGCACTTTGTCGGCATCACCCTCGACTGCCATCGTGGCGGGGCCGCTCATTCTCAGGAACAGGTTGCGGGTCTGGGCAAAGGGCTGGTTGACGTTGCAGAGCCCGGTCAGGAGGTTGGCGGCGTCGAAGGGGGCGACTTTCCGCACTTCCTGGCCGGCCTCGAGCCGCGACAGCTCCATCAGTTCACCCAGCATCGCGGTCAGCCCGCCCACGCCCTGGTGCAGCAGGGCGGCGAATTCCACCCGTTGGGCTGCACCCACCTCGGTCCCACCCAGGAGGGACGCCGCAATGCGCACGCCGGTGACGTCGTTGTCGAGGTCGTGGACCGCCTGGTGGATAAGGGTGGCGCGGCGTTGCTCGATCTCGTTGACGTTCTCGAGCGCGCCCATCAGGTCGCCTACATGCCCGGCGGCTTCCGCCTGCTGCATGCGCTCGTATTGGCCGGCGCTTTCGCTGATCGTGTCGTTGACGAGGGCCATGATCTGGCGGTTCGCCTCCAGCAGGGTCTCGCGTTCCAGCTCCGGGTGCGCGGCGGCGATGCTCACCAGTTCCTCGAACAAGGAGAACTGAAGATGGCCGCATTCATTGATGAGTTCCTGCAGGCGGTAACCCTGCTGCCAGCGGTGCAGGCCGTGTTTCATTCCCTCCTCCTTCTTGTCGTCGTCCGCCGCCTGCGCATTCGACCCGCCCGGGCGCGAGCGCAGCCGGTATTCGAAGGCGTCGAGCATTTCGGGAATATGGTCGAGGAACTGGCCGACGGTGAGCGATCGCCCCGTGGTTTGCTCCGGATCAGCCCGGTCTTCCTTCCGCCAGCTCAGCAGAATGGCTTCCCGGCGCGCGGCAAAGTAACGGCTGAGGGCGGCTAACTGCTGGCTTTGGGACAGGGACATCGCCCGACGATACTGCGGGCCAGGCGCAATAGCCACCTAATCCATGGGAGCAGAGTTTGCAGAGCGTGGAACCCCGGCGCGCCGGTTGGCCGGTCCAGAGTCAAAAGGTGACGTCTTCAGCGGCCGCTCATTTTGCAAACACCACCCTAGTTCAACGCCACGACGACCACGATGGCGGTCGCGAGGAGGTAAGCGCCGGGGTAGGCCCAGCGGAGCCAGCGGTCAAGGCGGATGGCCTGAGCCTCGTTGCGGTCGTGGAGATTGCTGATCCAGACCATGCCCGCCATCGCCAGGCCGAGGAAGATGTAGGAAAGGACGAAAAACCAGTCGTGGCATCCGATGACGTCAGGTCTTGACTCTTGACAAATGAAACAACCAACAAACGACGCACTTGCTTTCGAGAGGGTGGAGGGGCGATTCAGTCAAGAGTCAAGACATGACATCTTATCGTCGGCGCTTGAGTTGCCCTGATTTGCCGGACAGTGGCCGGAACCGCTGGGTGGCTTATCAAGAGTCAAGACACGACGTCTTCAGATTCCGCCGACCCGTCGGAAAACGACGTCTCGACCGTCGCGTATTACCACCGGGGCAATAAAAAAGACCATCGCGCCAGCCGTGCTGGTATACCGAACAACGATATCCCCCTTGGGGTTAAGAAACAGCTGCCCGGTTTGGACGATTGCGCCGGCAGCCGGCAGCACTGGAACCATGCCAGCCATTTCCTCGCCTCCCCGGCCCAGGGTGGCTGCCGCGCCAGCTGCTGTCTTTAGGGGCACTGTCGATCCAGAGAGACTGAAGTCTTTGCCTTCAACATAACTGACCTCCGCAAATATTTTGCCCCAGGCAAGGAAGGTCAGCCGGACAGTTTTCCCATCAACCAAAATACGGACTCGATCGATACTGCGGTAGTCCTTGCCGGTGGATGAAGCTGGCGGGTGCTTGGGCCAGATAGCGTCGGTCAACGCGAACGAGTGGTTGCCATTGTTGCCTGCGGGAAAATTTTCGTAGGTCCCGGCGAAGTCAGCTAATGCAACGGTGCGCACTTGCTGGCGGCGGGAGACTTCGGAGAAGTAGCAACCCGTGAACAGGGTCACGGAGCTGAGGCCGGCCCATAGAGGGAACCGGCAGATGCGGGATAACAGTGCATTCGTCACGATAAATGCCCGACGTAAGGTCAGGGTTGAAGTTGCGGCCCGCAATCGGAGGCAAACGGCAGTGTATCGGGTTGGCAAGGTTTGAAACTTTTTCTAGCCCAGAGAGACGAAGCTCAACCTGCGCACCGCGCACGGCCCTTTGGTCGCAAGATCCGACACCGTTCCAGGCGTGATTTACGAGCCCTCGGTTGAGGTGGGGTAAAAAATAAAGCCGGAGGTTGCCCGGATTTGCCGGACAGTGGCCGGAACCGCTGGGTGGCTTGTCAAGAGTCAAGACATGACGTCTTATCGGCTCATTTTTAGGATACGATTTCGCTGGCTGCTTTGATGACAAGATCGGCGGAATCCGAGGGCGAGTTAATCATCGCATATACACGTTTGGTTTGATTGCGCACAGGATACCAAACGTTGTTGCTACCATGCTTTGCCGCGAAGGTGAGCTCGTTTGCCTTCAAGATATGCAGCACTTCAGGGACTACCCGTCGTGCGCGCTCATCAAGACCACGAACCAGAGCACTTTGCCTTCTGCCAGAACCCTTTTGCACATAGATTTTCCTAAGTATCGAAAGAAGCACTTTATGCCCAATCGGTAAATCGAGGTCCATGATGGTGCTGTTAGTCGATGTTGAACTATCGAAACGCTCAAATACGCACTGACTATCGAATACACCTATCGGAAGATCTTTGGCGGAAACCCGACCTAGTAGTTGACCTATGTAGCAGCCCGAAAAACGCGGGTAGGTTGCGCCATTATCAGGGGCTAATTCTAGCTCAGAAAACAAACAATCTTGAAAGAACAGTTGAGCATGATCGTTTTTGAGTTCCGCCAGATCTAGCGAACGTACGACTACATCTTTCACATAGACGGGTTTATTGAAGCCTGTATCGGTGCGCATCACGGTAATTGCTAAGTCGGCTAGCACAGCGTTACATTTTTCTTTTGCCTCCAGTGCTCTAAGCGCTGTTTCAATTTTGCCTCGTGGAATCTTTGACTGATCAAGTTTTCTGGAGAGCACCTCCTGTCCAATTTCCCCTAGTAAACATTCAAGATGCTCAAACGAAAAATTTGTAGAGAACGGATCGACTACATAGTGATATACATCGCCTACGCGGCATACATCAGTGAGATCTTCGTGTATGAAAACCCTCGATTCCTCTGCTCCGGAATGAACACCTAAGCCTGGAAGGCGCTGCAACAACACCATGGCGGTTTCATTAGGATGGTAGCCGCATATTTCGAAAAATGCATCACTCAGATCTTTTTGGTAAATTGGACCGAGCCCCATTGGATTCACGCGGGCCTTGGTTGCGATTCGTTCAATAACTCGGCGAAGTGTAGTCCAATCAATCCCTGCTTCGATTTTAGCTTCTCTGGTTGCAATGCGATCTAGGAGAATATCCCAGCCGCTTGCCGCGTCATTTGATTGAGATTCGGTGACAACGTCGCCGATTAATTGCTTGGCTACTAGATAGCCCAACAGAAGAGGTCGTCGTGGTAACCATGAGGGGATTGCAGACTTAATTCCGAATTTCTCGAGATAGGTTTCGATTTGTTGCTCGGAAAAATCATTGAGCGTTAAATTGACTGCGTGGGGTCCCGCTCCAAGGGCGGATCCTCTTTCCTCTTCGCTATCGAAAAAATGTGCGCGACCTGCTACAATTACTCCGCAGCTACCGGGGGATTCTCTGTGAAAAGCTCGAACTACCTCCATTGCTCGGTATCTCAAGTCACGAAGTTTTTTCCATTGCCCGGTCATCCCAGTTGTGCCGATTTCATCGAATCCATCGAGTAAAAGAACAACGTATCCAGCCCTCCACGCTCGGACTAGATGATCGGGATGCCTGAACCCTATATTGTTTGAGTGTCTTAAGAAGACTTCTGCCGGGTTCACTTGGCCCTGATGCTCCCGAAGGTTGATGTATACGGGAAACTTCACGTTATTGTTTTTGAAGAAATCAGTCCTCAACAATCGATAGACTTCGCGTAGCGACATGCTTTTGCCTGCCCCGTAGTCTCCTAGAAGTGCAATTCTTGATCCTGTTAGACTAAAGTTTTTAATCTTCTCTAGAGGCCATGCGACCTCTGACTTTTCCTCTAGAATGTCCAAATCCACGTAACCAGAGGCAGGATCAATCGAGTCTGTTGCTGGGTCTGCCGCGCTGCCAAATGGGCATTTGTCGCGGAGCGTTAAATATTCAGAAGCGTTCACCAGCCTTTGCTGGAATTGAGAAAAAGACAGCGCATATATTATAAACTTCTGCTTTTTTAGCGAAGTACGCTGTTCTGCTGTCGGCTCGTATTTTGTGACAAAAAAGCAGCGAACCGCTTTATCATTCTGTTTTTTGGAAAAATCCCGCGCGAGTTCCGCAAGCTTTTCCCCATCATGTGCAGCTTTATCGAGTCTCCGCGACGTAGTCGCCTCGATTATATTTATACAGTCCTCTGTTTCGAAAATACCATCTCGTTCTCTTCCTGCAGCCATACTAGCTCCCGAGAATTCTGCCGCTGGCCATAACTGTCGCGCTATTCTACGGACTTCGTCTTCAAATATATCAGCCTCGGTATTATTTGGTGTGCTCATGGGGTAATGGTTGCAAGATAAAGGCCGCGGTTACTTGCGTCACCAGCGGCCCGTAAGTTTTAGAGATGTGCGGTTGGCTTACTGGCAGGCTTCACATTCTTCTCCGTTCTTCATCGCTTCGATGGAGCAGGCGTTCTTTTCGGCTTGGGTGTATTCCTTCTGAGGGCCGTTGGGGGCAACGGCCCCTACCTCGGAACCGAAGGGGGTGGTGGTGATGTCGGGCGAGTTGAGAGCTGAGGGTTGAG
>Ga0163152_10002500_pt1 | contig 25990 bp, 27 predicted proteins | sample OliLakLV19MP8IB2_FD_148635 | JGI IMG/M metagenome (GOLD analysis project Ga0163152, IMG submission 148635) | Freshwater microbial mat bacterial communities from Lake Vanda, McMurdo Dry Valleys, Antarctica - Oligotrophic Lake LV.19.MP8.IB-2 | ecosystem: Environmental > Aquatic > Freshwater >...
TTGCCGTCCAGCGAGAAGATCTGCGCGACGTGCCGCGCGTCCTTCAGGTAGTCGACGAGGAAAAGGCCGCCGACGAGTCCCACGCCGCCGCCCATCGCCTCGGGTCCCTGCGCGATCACGTCTTTCCACACGAGCTTCTTCTGTGAAACGTCGACCGAGACCACCTTGCCGCGCGGCGCGTCTTTGTCGGTCTTGAAATAGAAGGTCGTGCCGATGTTGTCGATGAACGAGAACTCGGCCTCCCACACGTCGACGAGCTTCACCCACGCGCTCTTCGGCGCCTTTAGATCCTTCATCCAGACCAGGTTCTCGTGGCCTGTGCCCTTCCACATCGACGCGATGAGGTAGCGGCCGTCGTCCGTGACGCCGCCGCCTGCGCCCCACTCCTTGTGGTCGGGGAACTCGAGGACCTTCTCGTCCTTCTCCTGCGCGTCGCCGAGACGGTGGTACCAGAGCGCCTGGTAGTAGTTCTGGTCCTCGAGAGCCGCGCCTTCCTTCGGCTTCGGATAGCGCGAGTAGTAGAAGCCCTTCCCGTCGGCCGACCACGAGAGGCCGGAGAACTTCACCCACTCGAGCTTGTCGGTGCGGTCCTTCCCGGTGTCGATCTCGCGAACGTGCACCGTGTTCCAGTCGCTGCCGGCGTCGGCGATCGCGTACGCGAGCAGCTTCCCGTCCTTGCTCACGGCCATCGTTCCGAGCGCGACGGTGCCGTCCTTCGACAGAGTGTTCGGATCGAGCAGCACCTTCGGCGGAGCGGTCAGGGAGTCCGCCCAGTAGTAGACGAACTGCGGCTGCAGTCCGTCGTTCTTCGACCAGAAGTAGCGGCCTCCCTCTTTCCACGGGAGCGAATACTTCTCGAAGTCGTAGAGCGCGGTGATGCGGTTCTTGATCCCTTTGCGCGCGGAAATCGCGTCGAGGTACTTGAAGGTGACCTCGTTCTCCGCCTTCACCCACGCGACGGTCTCCGGCGAGTCGGGGTCTTCGAGCCAGCGGTACGGATCGGCAACCTTCACGCCGTGGTAGTCGTCGACGACGTCGCTGACGCGGGCGGCGGGATACGTGAAGCGGGTGGGCGTGGTCATGGCAGTCGTCGCAGCGGTCGTGCTCGTGGTTGCAGCCGGCTTCGGTCCGCACGCGGCGAGCAGCGCGGCCGCGGCGGCAGAGACGGTCAGGATGAGAGCGGCAGAACGGCGGATCATTCGGTTCCTCTCCCGGGAGAGGAGCTTTAGTCCTCGTCCTGGACGGTCACGTTGTAGTCGACGCTTCCTGGCTGTGCCTGATCCCGGGCGATCAACACCAACCCTCCGAGGATCGCGGCACCCGCGGCTCCCGCATAGAGCTGCCAGCGTCGATACCATGGTGGTGGCGGCGGGTCGAGCGGACCGCCCGCGCGGCCGGCTGCCGCGAGACCCTGATCGCGAGCGAGCGCATCCACGTCGAACGACTCTGGCGACGACGTCGCCGGGCTCGAGAGCGCCTCGCGCGTCTTCGCGACGAGCCCTTTCACGAAGAGCGCCGGTTCCGCCGAAACCTCCGCGGTCACGGCGCCGCCGGATTCGGTCGCCGTGATCCACCACGTGGTCACGCGGAACTTCCGCGCGCCGGCCCTCGATACCTTCGCGAGCACGATCTTGTCCGCGTTGAACACGCGCACGAGCTCCGCGGAGGTCTTTCCGGATTCCACCTTCGCGAGCGCGGCGACCGGTTTGCCGAGGTCCGCCGCCGCCGCGACGTCGAGGTGCACGCGAATCGTCTCCAGCGTTCCGCCGCTCAACACGACGCGACCAAACTGCGGAGCGAAGCCCGCCTTCTCGAGCCGGTAGTAGTGCTCGCCCGTCGCGATTCGTCCCAGCGAGAGCGGCGTGCGCCCGCGCACCAGGCCGTCGATTGCGACGCGCACATCGACCGGCGTCGTCTCCACGTTCACCTGGGTCACGGGAGTGAGGCGGAAGCGTTCCTCGGCATCGACGAGCGCGGCGATCACGTGCGGCGGAAACTTCAACACGTCGAGCTTCCGCCCCGGCGTGAGGCGCACGACGGTATCGAAGTCGCGCGCGGCCGCATCCGGCTTCGACGCGAGCGCGATCATTCCTGCGAGCAGTTTGAGATCGGAGAGTAGCGCGAGGTCTTCGGGCATCTGCGACGCGCGCGCGAGCGCATTGGCCGCTTCGTCGAGATCGGCCGCGGCCGATGTCAGGTCCAGGTTGAAATAGCTCTGATACGCCGCATCGAGCTTCGCGCGGGCGATCTCGCGCAGCTCGATCGCGTCCGGCGAAAACGCGACGCGCGCGAGTCGCAGACTCACTTCGTCCGCGGAGACGGCCTCGAGACCGTGGAGCCGGATCCCCTCTTCGATCGCGCCACCGGCCGCCGCAACCACGGCCTCGCTCGGCATGCCGGCGCCCGGATCGGCCGGGGCATCCACGCGATACGGGAGCGCCACGACGCCTCCGCGCTCCGGCGATTTCGCCGACGCGCTCGTGGCGAGCACGAGGATCAGCGCAAGCGGCGGCAACCGAGCGAAGCGAGCCTGCCGCCGCGAGAACAACGCGCGGATCGCCGGTGCTAGGATCAGCCTCGCCGCGTGCAGACCGATCCGACCGCATCGGCTCCAAAATTCCTCGGGAAATACGAGGTGCTCGCGCGCCTCGACTCGGGCGGAATGGCGGAGATCTTCCTCGCTCGCGCCCGCGGCCTCGCCGGCTTCGAGAAGCTCGTCGTGCTCAAGCGCATCCTTCCGCACCTCGCCGCAGAGGAGGAGTTCGTCTCCCTCTTCCTCGACGAAGCGAAGACGACCGTCGCGCTCTCGCACGGCAACGTCGTGCAGGTCTTCGACATGGGGAAGGACGCCGACGGCGACTACTTCATCGCGATGGAATACGTCGCGGGCAAGAACCTGCGGCGCTTCACGAAGCGGATCGTGGAGCGCACCGGCAAACCGATCGATCCGCCGCTCGCGGCGTTCATCGCCGCGGAGATCCTGAAAGGCCTCGACTACGCCCATCGGAGGACCGACGGCACGGGACGCCCGCTGGGGATCGTTCATCGTGACGTGTCTCCACACAACATCCTCATTTCCTATGAGGGTGAGGTCAAGCTGACCGACTTCGGCATCGCGAAGGCCGCCGGCAAGGTCTCGCACACGGAAGCGGGGTTCGTTCGCGGCAAGGCGAACTACATGAGCCCCGAGCAGGCCGCAGCCGAGCCGCTCGACGGCCGCAGCGACTTGTTTGGCGTGGGCGTATTGCTGTGGGAGATGCTCACCGGCGAGTCGCTCTTCTCCGGTGACAACCCGGAGCAGGTGATCCGCATGCTCCGGAGCGGCCCGCTCCCCGATGCGCCGTCGCGTCGAAGCGCCGCCGTGCCGCCCGCGCTCGACGCGATCGTGAAGAAGGCGCTCGCGCGAAATCCGGCCGAACGCTACGCGAGCGCAGACATCTTCCTGAAGGAGATCGGCCAGTACCTGCAGACGGCGGGCGCCGTGCTCGGGCCTCGCGATCTCGCGTCGCGAGTGACCGACATGTTCGCCGAGGAGATCGAGACCGAGCGCCGCCAGATCGCGGCGCTACCGCGCGCGTCGGCGCCGCCGATCACGACGGCAAGCGGCACCGCACCGATCGCCGTGACGAGACCAATCCAGACGCTCGACTTCGAGACGTCGGGAGAGATGGCGATCACCGGTGCGACGGATCTTCGCGCGGCCGCCGCGCGACGCCGCCAAAGGATGCAACGCGGCGGAGCGGGCCTCGCGGGGCTCGCGGCAATCGTCGCGGTTTTCGCGTCGACGAGCGGTGCGTTTTCGCCGGATCCGGTCGCGACGCCGTCGCCCTCGCTCGCGCCGTCCCCGACTCCGTCGGTTGCGGCCTCTCCGTCGCTCGCGCCTTCGGCATCGCCGCGTCCGTCGCGATCGCCGACGCCCGCGCCGTCACCGTCGCTCACGGCCACGAAACTCGTCGTCGCGCCCGTGCTGACGATGGCGCGCGTCTCGATCAACACGAACCCGTGGGGCGCGATCTCCATCGACGGCGAACCGCTCGTCGTGAAGAACGCCGCGACCACCAGCACGATCGCCGGGCAGCTTCGCACCACGACGCCGCTGCAGGACTTCCCGATCAAGCCCGGGAAACACGTGATCCGCGTCGAGCAGCTGGATCCCGCGAACGGCAAGGTGCTTCAGCGCGGGGAGCAGGAGGTCGAGCTCGCCGCCGGCGAGTCGAAATCCTTGAACATCCCGATGAAGCCGGTGCCTTAGACCTCGCGACGGATGCGCGTGCCGGTCAGCAACCGATCGGCGATGACGAGGCGCGGCTCGACGGAGTCGCCGAGCGCCTTCGCGAGCACCTCGTCCAGACCGTCGTCGTCGAACGGATCGAGCGCCGCGCCACGTTCGTGCTGCTGCGAGACGAGCCCCTTCGGCTGCGTCTGTTTGCTCTTCATCTTCTTCGCGTGTTCCGTCATCGCTCTCCCGATCCCGAGGGTCGGCGCTTAGTAAGCGAATCGGTCTGGCGGAGTCAAGGCACCGGCAATCATTCCAACGTGGAACGTGCGCGGCGCGAGAGCACGCGCATGCGCTCGACGAACGCGGCGTCGAGCGGCGCGTCGCCCGCTTCCGCGTAGAGCAGCGCCTCCTCGCCGGCGGTGCGTCGCAGCGCCAGCAGCAGGATCTCGCGCGGCGTGCGCCCATCGAACAGCGCAAGGCCCGCGCTTCCGGGCGGCACGGTGCCGCGATAGCCCGTTTCGCCGGCGAGGGCCGCCGAGAGGATCGTCGGCCGATCCGCGGGCACCGCAAACCGCGCACTCGCGAGGAGGCCGGTCCCCTCGACCGGTTCGAACCCGTCCTTGGAGCGTCGCAAGACACACGCGGCGACCGATCCTGTCCGCGCAAAGACCAGCAGCGCGGACGCGATCTGCGTGAGCCCGCGTACGGCATCGAGCGCCACCTCCGCATCCGAAAACGCGCGCTCGGGCATTCCGAGGATGTCGTCGGGGTTCACGGACACTTCGCTCGGATCCCGGAACGCCGGCGTCGTGACTTCGTCGGGCGAGTGCGGCTCGACGCCGCCCATCGGCGTGGTGTGGAACTCCTCGTACTCGCGCGGCACGACCGGCGTGCGCTTCGGCGCCGACGAGAGTCCCGCGCTCACCAGCTCGTCCACGAGCGGTGCGATGTGCCGCGGAATCTTGTCCGTGAGCCCGTGCGTGCGGAGCACGTACCAGACGAGAGGCTCCGCCGCGACCACCACCGTCACCGGCATCGCCGAGGCCTTCGACACGTCGCGGATCGCCGACTCGTCGGAGGGATCGACGAACGCGACGTCGAGTCCGCGTTCCGATCGGCGAACGGGAACCGCGAGCGTGCGCACGCACACGCGTGCGGGCAGGAGCTTCACCACGGCCGGATCGAGCGCCGACATGCGCTCCGGCGCGATCGCCTCGATGCCGTGCACCTTCGCGAGGGCCTTCGTCAACGAGCCGAGGTCGACCGCTCCGAGCGCGTAGAGGACCGTCGCCAGGCGCCCGCCCCGGCCCGCTGCTTCGGTGCGTGCCGCCTCGAGCTGCTCGGCGGTAAGCCGCCTGGCGTCGAGGAGCAGCGACCCGATGGCGTCGGCTTCCCGGATGGCGTCGACCGGCACGCTGGCGATCGTAGCCGAGATGCCCACACGAGCGAGGATGGAGAACACGCGCACCCTGCTCGTTCCAGTCGACTTCTCGCAGGCGTCGGCCGCGGCGTTCGAGGCGGCGCTCGTGTTGCACGGACAGCCCGGGACGACGGTCGTCGTGCTGCACGTCGTCGACGAGGCCAAGGTGGAGTTCGCGATCGAGCTCGGCTACGGAATGTGGAAGGACGTCGCCGCGAAATCGAAGAACCACGCGGAGCGCGCGATGCGGCGCCTCACCGACGTCGAGCCGCCGGCGGGCGTCGAGGTCCGCCGCGTCGTGTCGGTCGGCCGTCCCGTGCTGGAAATCCTTCGCCTCGCCGTCGAGCTCGAGGCGGACCTCATCGTGATCGGTTCGCAGACCGCAACCGCCGCCGAGCACGCGATCTTCGGATCGACCGCGGTCCGCGTGTTGCGCGCGGCACACTGCCCGGTGCTCGTGATCCCCGGCCCTGCGGGCTCGGCGAGGATCGATCCGCCGCAAGACGACGCCCCGTCGGGCGCGGCCTCCGCGAGCTGATCCCTGAGCGAGCGCCGCGGCTGTTTGCGGCGCGAGTCAAAGGGTGAGGGTTTCCGGGACGCGAGTCTCGCTCGCTCAGGGTGAGGATTTGCGGGCGGCGAGTCTCGCGAGCCGCCGGCGATCCTCACCGCGGAGCGCCTCCCAGGTCGCGAGCGCCGACAGGTGCTGCTTCGCGATCGGCAGCAGATCGCCGGCGTCCCCCGCGGGCACCAGGACGAACGAGACGCCGTCGCTCGTGTCCTCGTTCACGCGCTCCGCGACGTCCCACGGGTCGACGGTGCCGATCGCGCGCGCCGGCGCGATCACGCGACGGCGCGCGAGCGTCTCGTCGGGCAACGACGCGAGCAGCGCGGGCAAGCTCCACGGACCCGCCTCCGTGACCACGCGCGCCAGCTCCTCGAGATCCGGGCTCGTGAATCGCTCGAGCACGCCGAGCTCCGCGAGCTTCAGCGCCATCTTGCTCGCGCGTTCGACGGCTTCCGCCGCGGGCGGAGGCCGCACCACCATTCGCGGCGGTGCGTCGCGCGGCCCGAGCACCGCGGCGCGAACCTCGTCCGGCGTCACCTTGCGACGCGCGGCTTCCGCCGTGATCCACCCCGCGAACTGGCGAACGAACGCATCCGCACCCTCCGGCGACGCGACGTCGAGAAGCTCGTCGTCCTCCGGAAGGCGGACGAACCAACCGGCGCAGATCGCACATCGCCAAAGCTCGGAGCCCGTCGCGGCCGCGGCCACCTTCGTCAGGCGCAGCGGCGCGGACTCGAGCTCCGACACTTCCGGATGAAGACACCGTCCGTCCATGCGACACCCGGCGGATCGGCCCCAGGAGTCACTCCCAGGGGATCCGCTCAGGCATCGAGTCTACTCCTTCTGGTCGATCGCGTCCTTCACGCGGGCCTTGCCGCGCTCGAACGCACCCTTGAGCTCGCCCTTTTTCTCCTGGAGCTCACCCTTCATCTTCGTGGCGTCGTCGCCGGTCACGATGCCCTTGATCTGGTTCATCTTGCCCTTCGCCTTGTCTTCGAGCTCGCCCATCTTTCGCGCCTCCCTTTCGGGAGAGATAATGGGCACTCCTTGCGCCACTACCAGAGGACGAAGCGCATCGGCGACGGCATGAACGTGAGAACGAGCAGGACGAAGCTCGCGAGCGCGAGCAGACGGCTGCCGCGACCGAGCGGCGGCTGCGCCGGAATCGGCGGGTGCCACCACACCGCGAAGAACAGCAGCAGGCCCCACACCACGTAGCTCGCGGAGAAGCCCTTCGTGTCGCCGACGAGACCGAGCAACGAGAGACCGATGACGCCGACCGCGAGGAAACGCGACACGCGATTCAGGCGCTCGCCGACGAACGCGTACGCGATGTGTCCACCGTCGAGCTGGCCGATCGGGAACAGGTTGATCGACGTCAGGAGGAAGCCCGCCCACGCCGCCGTGAAGAGCGGAGTCGCCGCGATGTCGTACCCGGGCGGGACGTCCTGTGACCAGATCCAGCTGAGAAGAAGCGTTCCGAGGCTGTCCCCAAGCTCAACGTAGCCGCCACTGGTCGAGCTCACGTCGGGGAGTTGGATGACAGGACACAGTGGAATGGCGATCGCCATGAGTGCGAACGCCACGACCCCACCCGCGAGCGGCCCTGCCGCGCCGATTCGTAGGAGGCTAGTCCGGTCCGGAGGCAGCTCGCGCATGGCTATCACTGCGCCCAAGGTCCCGAGCGCCGCGGGCATCGGAATGAATGCAGGAAGCGATGTGCGGACACCGTGCGCGCGAGAGACAAGCCAATGACCCATCTCATGGCAGCCAAGAATCGCGATCAAGGACGATGAGTAGATCAGGGCCTGTGCGAGAACCTGACTGGGCCACGGATCGACGCCGAGCATCGCGTAGTAGCCGTTTCCGTTGTCGAGGCCGACGAGGAAGAGTGAGCCGAGCGTCGCCGCGAAGAAGAACGGAGAAACCCACGGCCGATCGAGAAACCCCGGAGGCGCGTCCGCCATCTCTGCCGCTGCGGTCTCGACCTCGACGCTGCTCATCCGAGATCCACGCGCGACGGCGGCGACACCTGTGCCGGCGCTTCTGCCGGGGGCGCCGGTGCCGGTGCGGGTGCCTCGTCGACGACGCGTCCGGTCACCATCGCCTCCCGCTTCGCGGCGCGGTGAAGCGTGTTGCGGGACAGGATCATCGCGACGATCACGTCGACCGGCAGCTCGAAGAAGTCGAGCAGCGTGCCGAACACGGGCAACACGAAGTCGTCGCCGAGCGTGATGATCATCAGCACGACGAGCAGCACCATCCATTTCCAGTCGAGATCGCGCAGCTTCACCTGCGGGAGAAGCCGCGCCAGTGGCCTCGGAAGCTCTCTCATCGGGGGATCTCCATGTCGTCTTCCAGCTTCCACCACTCGTAGGGAACCGGCGCCGCGAGATCCGCGAGGAATCGGCTCGGACGGTACGGGATCGCGCGCCCGTCGCGCTTCGTGTCGGACACAGGATAGACCAGCGAGAGCTCGTTCTTCGCTCGCGTCGTCGCCACATAGAAAAGCCGGCGCTCCTCCTCGAGCCCCTCCTCTTCCCGCTGACCCCACACGGACGGGAACTGCCCGTCCGCCGACCAGATGACGAACACCGCGCCCCACTCCAGTCCCTTCGCGCGGTGCACCGTGGAGAGCGTGACCTTCGACTCCGGATCCGGATCGCCGCCGTCGTCGTCCGCGAGCTCGGTGAGGAGCGTGACCTCCGCGAGAAACGCGCCGGTGTCGGGATACGAGGCGGCGAACGACGCGAGGCGCTCGAGATCCTCGAGCCGCGAGCTCGCATCGGTGAAGCGCGAGCGCAGGCTGTCCGCGTAGTCGCCCGCGGCGATCATCGCGATCTGCTCGGCCGCCCGCGTCGCGACGCGCGGATCGGAGAGCCGGTTCCACGTCTCGCGGATCCGCGTCCACGACGCGCGCGCCGCGGCGGGCACGACGTCCTGCTCCGCCGAGGGATCCGCGAAGCGCCGCGTGATCTCCGCCCCGTCCGCAGCGCCGGCGACGAAGCGCCAAATGCGCTCCGCCGTCGCGGTGCCGATCTTCGGGAAGAGGCGCACGACACGGATCCACGCCACCTCGTCCATCGGATTGGAGACGATGCGCAGGTGGCAGAGCACGTCCTTCACGTGGGCGCGCTCGAAGAAGCGCAGCCCCGAGCGCACCTCGAACGGGATCCCGCGCCGCGCCATCTCCACCTGCACTTCGAGCGAGTGCGCGTGATTGCGATAGAGCACGGCAATCTCGGCCAGCGGCGTTCCCTGGTCGCGCAACTCGAGGATGCGCTGGGCGACGAACTCCGCCTGCTGCTTGGGATCGCGTGCGGGCACGAGGCCGGGCTTGTCGCCGGACGGGCGGCTCGCGCGCAGCACCTTCGGAAACTGGTTCGCGTTCACCTCGATCACGCGATTCGCGAGGTTCAGGATCTCCGGCGTCGAGCGGTAGTTCGTCTCGAGGCGGTGCTCGGAGCAGCCCGGATACCGCGACGAAAACTCCATGATGTTCGCGAAGTGCGCCCCGCGGAACGAGTAGATGCTCTGGCAGTCGTCGCCGACGACCATCACGTTCCCGGACGGGGCGCCGATCGCGTCGATGATGTCGGCCTGCAGCTTGTTGGTGTCCTGGTACTCGTCGACGAGGACGTGCCGGAACCGATCGCGCATCTGCTCGCGCACCGACTCGTTCGTCTCGAGCAGCGTCTTCCAGTGCAGCAGCAGGTCGTCGAAGTCCATGAGCTGGCGCTCGCGCTTCCGCTTCGCGAACGCGACGGCCACCTCTTGCACGAGCCCGGCGATCGGCTCGAACCACGGCTGCTGCTCGCGCAACACGTCCGAAAAATTCTTCTGCCGGTTGATCGCGTCGGAGATGAGCCCGCCGATCACGCTCGCCTGCGGGAAGCGCCGCTCGGTGAGTGCGTCCTTGCCGGCAAATTCGACGCGGTCCTTCTGCCCTACCGGATCAGCGAGCGAAGCGAGCGCGGGCGTGCCGCGAGGAGCGGCCCAGCCGGCCGAGCATTCGCCGACGACCGACTGCAACAGGTCGTTGCGATCCTCGGGATCGAGGATCGAGAAGCTCTTCGAGAACCCGATCTGGTCCGCGTGGCGACGCAGCAGCACGTTGCCCACGTGATGAAACGTCCCGCCCATCACACGATGCGAGGCGTCGCTGCCGCCCAGGAGGGAGTCCACGCGCGACAGCATCTCGCGCGCGGCCTTGTTGGTGAACGTCATGAGCAGGATCGACGCGGGCGGCACGCCCTGCTCGATCAGCCACGCGACGCGCCACGTGATGGTGCGCGTCTTCCCGCTTCCCGCGCCGGCGATGACGAGCGCGGGGCCCTCCCCGCGCGTGACCACCGCGCGCTGTTCCTCGTTGAGCTCGCGGGCGTAGTCCAGGCGCGAGGTGCGCGTGGGCTCGGTGGCGTGGATGCGATACGACCTCGTCAAGGAACCTCCTTCTTACTACAACGCACCGTACACCGCGGGTCTGACGTGATATTCCCGCGTTCATGCCCAAGTCCCGGAACGCCGCCTTCGACGCCGAAGTCACCCGCGGCTTCGACTTCTACGCGTCGCTCGCGCCGGAAGTCGCGACCTTCGCCGGCCTGACCGCGCACGACGCCCGGCTGCCGCCCGCGTCGCGCGAGGCGCTCGTCGCGCGCCTGGAGATGTTCGGGGAGTGGGCCCGGGCGCTTTCGTCGTTCGACGCGACGACGCTCGCGCCGGACCAGGCGCTCGACGCGCGAACACTTCCCAAGATCCACGCGCTCTTTCGCTTCGGGCTCGAGGAGCTGCGCACGTGGGAGACGATGCCCGATGCGCTCGGCGACGTCGGCAACCTCTACTTCCTGATGACGTGGGCCGACTACGACACCGAGGAGCGGCGCTGGGAGAACATGGCGTCGCGCCTCGAGGCGCTGCCCGCGTGGCTCGAGGCGTGGCGGGCGCGCGTGACGCGGCCCGAGCCGCGCGCCTCGCGCGTCGCCGCGGAAGTCGGAGAGAGTTTTCCGCTCCTGCTCGAGGCCCTTTCGACGCAAGCCGCGAAGGTGGTGCCCGGTGCGCTCGCCAAACGCGTCGCCTCGGCAGCGAAGGCCGCGCGCGAGGCAGCGGCGACGCACACCGAATGGGCGAGGAAAAACGGCGCGGGCGTCGACCGCTGGTCGATCGGCGAGGAGCGCTTCGAGGAGCTGCTGCGATTGAAGGGGATCCCGCTGACGGCCGCAGAGGTCGAAGCGATCGGCGAAGAACAGATGCGCACGCTCGGCGTCGAGCGCGCGAAGCTCGCGGAAGAGATCGCGCCCGGAAAGGGATTCGACGGCGCGCTCGCGCTCCTCAAACGGAATCGCCCGAAAGATTTCGCCGAGGCGCTCGCCGCCGTGAAGTCGCTCGTCGCCGACTCGCGCCGCAAGGTCGTCGAGAGCGGCATGGCCGCGATCCCTCCCGGCGAAGTGCTCGACGTGATCGAGACGCCGGAGTTCATGCGCCCGCTGACGCCGTTCGCCGCGATCTTCCCGGCGCTGAAATACGCCGCCGTGCAGCGCGGCATCTACGTGGTGACGCCGCCCGCGGGCGAAGAGGGCCTCGGCGAAACGCACTACGCCGACCTCCACAACGTCGTCTGCCACGAGGGCTACCCCGGACATCACCTCCAACTCACGACGGCGAACCTCGGCGCTTCGCCGATCCGGAGCGTCGACCTCTCCGGCTTCCCCTTCTATGGCGGCTGCATCTACGCGATCGACCTCGTCGAAGGCTGGGCGCACTACTGCGAGCCGCTGATGAAGGAGCACGGCTTCCACGATTCGGCGGCCGACCGCCTCGTGCTCGTGAACGACGCCCTCTGGCGCGCGGCGCGTGTGGTGCTCGACGTACGGCTGCACTCCGGACGCATCGATGCCGAGAGCGCGATCCGCTTCCTGCACGAGTCGACCGGGATGGCCCTCCCCGGCGCGACCGCCGAAGTGAACCGCTACACGATGACGCCGACGTATCAGCTCTCCTACTGCATCGGGAAGCAACTGCTGCTTTCGTTGAAGGAGGACCACCGGGCCGCGACCGGCGCGGGCTGGACGGAGCGTGCGTTCCACGACCTCGTGCTCACCGCCGGCTGCATCCCCGTCGACGAGATCCGCCGCGCATGGCGCGCCGGTCTACTCTCCGCGTGAAGAAAAGTTCGTGCTAGGCTGAAAACGTCGCTCTCTCCTCATCATTCCGGGAGTCTTCGTGCCGCTCGACCCAACCAGTCCTGGTTTCCTCGCCGCGATCGACGGGTTCATCGCCGACGTCGAAACCCTGATGCGCGAGAAGCTCAAGGGCATCGGCGATTACAAGAACCTCGCCGACATCGAATCCGAGATCGACAAGCTCACGCTGCGGATCGAGATCCTCGGTCCCGATCCCGAGTTCCAGGAAGTCGCGAAGCGGATGGACTTGAAGCGTCAGGACGTCTCGCGCAAGCGCGATCAGATGAAGCCGTTCCTCCTGAAGCTCGAGCGCGAGCTCGCGCTCTACCAGTCCGCGAAGTCCGCTGCCTCCGGCATGCAGGCCGTTGCGCCCGCGCCGGTTTTTGCCGCGCCTGCGCCTGCGCCTGCGCCTGCGCCAGTTTTCACCGCGCCTGCGCCGGTGTTCGCCGCGCCCGTCGCCCCGCCGCCGCAGCCGCCCGCCGCGGCCGCTCCGCCGTCGTTCGCACCGCAGGCGGCTCGCCCTCTCCAGCCGCCGCCGGCGCCGGGCGCGCGAGCGCCGCAGCCACCGCCTTTGGCGCCGGCGTGGCCTGAGCCCGCGCCCGTTGCCGCCGCGCCCCCCGCGCCGATCGACATGTCGCTTCCACCGGACGACGGCGATGTCGCGTCGTTCATCTCACCGTCGACCGACTTCATCACGGGTCCCGGAACGGCGGGCGGCGGCGGCGATCTCGCCGAGGCCGAGCTCATGCTCGAGAGCGAGGTGGCGCCACCCGCGCCTGTCGCACCCGTCAATGCGGCCGCGCAATGGCCGCCGCCCGGCGAGGCGATCCTTGATCCGTTCGCCGCGTTCCAACCCGCGAAGCCCGCGCCGGCGGCGCCACCGCGTCCTCCCGTTCCGACTCCGCCGCCCGCCGCGGCGCCTCGCGCGCCGGCCCCGCCGCAAGGTCCGCCACGTCCCGCGGGGCCGCCGACTCCCACGGCCGCGCCCGTGGGGACACGTCCTCCGGGCCCGCCGCCGCCGACTGCGCCGGCCGGTTCGTCGAAGACGCCGCCGTGGCAGAAGTAGCCCGGTAGCTTCTCGCGATGCGCCATCCGTTCCTGACGGAGTGGACGGGACGCCGCACGTTCGCGGTTGCGGTCCTCTTCGCCGTTCTGCTCGTCGCATGGTCCAACGTCGATCCCCGGTTGCGCGCGGGACTCCGCTACGCGCGACCACCTTCGCAATACGTCGTGCCGGTGACGGGCGTGGCGCCACGCCAGGTGAAGAGCTCGTGGGGCGCTCCACGCTCGAGTGGGCGCAGCCACGAAGGCATCGACATCCTCGCACCGCGCGGGCGCACCGTCGTCTCCGCGACGGACGGCGTCGTGTGGACCGTCGGGCGGAACGAGCTCGGCGGGAACTGCGTGTGGATTCTCGGCGAGGGTCTGTCGCTCTACTACTACGCGCACCTCGACGCGTGGGCGCCGGACCTGGCACCCGGCGTTCGCGTGAGTGCGGGCGACGCGCTCGGTTCGGTCGGCACGACGGGAAACGCGCGCGACGGAGCGCCGCATCTGCACTTCGCGATCACGCAGCTCTCGCTCTTCGGACCGAGCCTCGTCGATCCCGCTCCCTCCCTGCGTGAGGGCCGCTCGGTCCCGGCAGCGGTGCTGACCGGCGGTGTGCGCACACCGCCCACCGGAACGCGTCCCGGTGGGCGCGAAGAGCTCGTCATGCCGAGCAGATGAAACGGCCCGCCGTCTCCGGCGGGCCGTTTCGCGATCGAGGGGTCGATCAGCGAGAGCTACGCGATCAGCCGTTGTCGGCCGGGAGGTCTTCCGGAATGCCGAACGTCGCGAGATCGTCGACGAGCGTCTGCATGCCGGGCACGTCGGACAGGTCCGGGACTTCGCCGAACTGCGTCGCGTCCCACACGCAGGAAGCCGCCGCGCCCGACTCGCCCGCGAGCACCGGACCACCGCCGGTGTCGACCGTGTACGAGAGGTAGGTCTGGCTCACCGCGGCATCCCAGCACTCGACCGCCAAGAAGTCGTCCGTGCCGAGGTCGCCGTTGGTCACGCCGACTTCCGCGCGGCCGATGCCGTTGTTGTAGAAGGCGAGCTTCATGTCCATGTTCTCGACCGCGGTCGTGTCGTTGATGACGTCGGCGAGGAACTCGAGGTCGATGAAGTCGAAGTCCGCCACGCCATCCGTGAAGTTGCCCCAGAAGTAGTCGACGTTGATCGCGGGCTCGCCCACGATCGCGTCCTCGGGGAGGAAGTCGCGGAACGCGGCGACCACGGCCGTCACTTCGGCGGCGGGGTTGTCCTCGTCGGGACCCTTGAGGAAGATCGTCGCCATGCGGCCGGACGTCAGCGGGCCGTGACCGGGGTTGTGCTCGTTCTCGAACGCGACGTTGTTGTCGAAGTCGTAGATGAACGCGCCGATGCCATGGTCTTCCGTGCCTTCGACCGGCGAGGCGACGCCGTAGAGGATCGGCGTCAGGTTCGCGACGTCGTTACCGAGACCCCGGATGATCGCAAATTCGTAGCGCAGGTCCGTCTGCGGGTCGTAGTCGGCATCCTCGATGCGGTCGTGGATGAAGAGGGAGAAATGATCGTCCGCAAGCGCGCTCTCGGAGTCGGGGATCGGGCCCCACCAGAACTCGAGGTCGTCGCTGTCATAGAGGGTCGGTTCCTGTGCGGCGATCAGCTCGATGATGTCGAGCGTCCCACCAACCAGGCCGTTGATCTGCATCGCGACCGGCACCGCAAATTCCGGGTAGATCGTCGGCGTGCCGCCGAACGCCGCCGCCGTGCTGGTGGGCGGGTTCCGCAGCGCGAGCGTCGAACGCGCGGGGAGCGCCGTCTTGTATCGCGAAAGGTCTTCGTCGTCGTAGCCCTTGCCGCCCTCTTCAGGACCGCAGCCCCCACCGACCACCGCAGCCGTCGCCATCGCAGCAACCCACATCGACCGTTTCATCGTGCCGTCTCTCCTTGAGTGGTGAACGCTCTCGACCCTCACTTGCATCGGCAGTGCCGGACGGTGCGAAAGCCAAACGGCCGGAAACGCTCGCGAACGTGACCGTCCCGAGCGGCTTCAAACGAGAATGCGCGAGCGCAGCAGGGGCCGTTTCCTGAGAAGATTCGCTCTCATGGAATTCCCCTACCGGCCTGCTACAGGAGCGGCGCAACTCTTGTAGGTAGCTGATAAATAAGATATTTCCGTAGCGGCGTCGACCCGTTCGCGTATCCTTTTTGAGCGTGGCCGCGATCCTTCGAGACGTCGCAACCGGAGTGGAGTGGCGCCTCGACGAGGGCAGCTCCTGGATCGTCGGCGGAACGCCCGGATGCGACGTCGTTCTCGACGACCCCGCGTGCGGCCGGCGCCACGTGCAGATCGAGTTCGCGTCGGGTGGCTGGCGTGCGCTCCTCCTCGCCAACGGCGGCAGCGCGTTCGCGATCAACGGGATCTCCGTCGGTCGCGACGAGCTGCGCCGCGGCGACGTGCTCCGCGTCGGCAACACGCTCCTCCGCTTCGAGCTCGACGACGTCCCGCCCGCGGCCGACGGCAAGGCCGTCGCCTCGCGCCGCGAGCCGCTCGCGATGCCGCAGAGCTTCGAAGCGCTGCACACGCTCTTCACCGCGCCCTGCCCGACCGTCGATGCGGCGCTCGTCGCCGCCCGCGCGGGTGAAGGCCTCCTGCGCTTCTGCGAGATCGATGATCCGCGCAAGCGGCGACAACCGAGCGAAGCGAGCCTGCCGCCGCGAAAACCATGCGCGGATCGCCGCGCGCGACTTGGCGAAGCGTTCCAGATGGGTCTCGCCTCGCCGTGGCCAGTCGTCCGCGCGGTCAGCGCGCACGGTTTCGCGGCGCTCGCGGTCTTCGGCGGATCGTCCGCGACGCTCGTCTCGCTCGTTAGCCACGCGGACGCGAGCGTCCGCACCGCCGCTGCCCGCGGCCTCGCGGCCGTCGACCCGCTCGAAGCGGCGCCCCGCATCCACGCCCTCGCCCCCGCCCCGCCCGAGGCGTGCGACGCGACCGATGCCGCCGAATACGCCGCGCAGCTCCACGGCATCGGCGACGACTCGCTCCTCGACGACCTGCTTCGCCGCGCCGCGACGAAGGCGTTCGACGAATCACGCGCGTCCGCACGAATCTGCGCCGCTGCCGTTCTCGGCGAGATCGGTTCGCCCGGCGCCGTCCGTCCCCTGCGCACGCTGCTCTTCGACGCCGCGGAAGAAGTTCGCGCCGCCGCCGTTGACGCGCTGCGACGCGCCGCGAACGACGATGCACGCGACGCGTTGCGCTCCGCGATCGCCGATTCCTCGCCGCGCGTGTTCCAGGCCGCGACACGCGCCCTCGCCGGCAGCCACGATCCGTTGCTCGCCGAGCTCCTGAAGAAGGCGCTGCGGGCGACGGACCCCGCGGATCTCGAGCGGCGTGCGCGGTACCGACGCGCGCTCGAAGACGTGACCGGCGAGCGCCGCGGTCCGGATCCCGATTCCTGGCTCTAAGTCAGGGCTGCGGGAACGCGAATCCGGCGGTGTCCACGCCGTAGATCCGGTCGAGAACGAGATCGACGTGGTGCTGCGCGTCGCTGTCCTTGCCGGTCGCTCCCGGAAACACCGGGTTCTCGGCGAACACGCCGAAGCGATCCCCTTCTTCCGGCAGCTCGTAGTCGGGGAGCTCGGCGTCGGCGATCTTCCACCACACGAAGACGTGCATCTCCTCGGCGCCACCCGCGCCGCCGAGCTCGAACCCCACGTCGGGATCGAAGTCCTCGTTCGCGATGCCGCCAAACTCGATGAACGCGGGAGCGGCGGCCGTGTCGAACACGGCGCCGGTCACGTCGCTCGAACGGAACGCCGCGACGTAGAGCGTGTGGCGCTCGTCGTCCGCGGCATCGAGCCCGTCTTCGAGCGCGATATTCCCCTTGAGCCGCGTCCCCGGATCGCAGGCAAACGAAAGGGCGCTCGTGATCACGAGCGCCCCTGCGGTTTTGGAAACGAGTCGCATCCGAAGCGAGCTTACCCGCTTTTCAGCCGGCTTCCTGCGCGTCGAGATCGGCGAGGGTCTTTCCGAGCGCTTCCTTGCGGGAGAGCCGGATCTTTCCGTCGCGACCGACCTCGAGGCACTTCACGAGGACTTCGTCGCCTTCCTTGAGCACGTCGGAGACATTCTTGATGCGCTCCTTCGCGACCTCGGAGATGTGCAGCAGGCCGTCCATGCCCGGGAGGATCTCGACGAACGCGCCGAACTCCTGGCCGCGTGCATCGACGGCAATCTGCTTCACCATGCCGAGGTAGAGCTTGCCCTTCTCGGCTTCCGCGGTGAGGTCCTTGATCATCTTCTGCGCGCGGGCGAGGCCGTCCTTGTCGGACGACGCGACGTTCACGGTGCCGTCGTCCTGCACGTCGATCTTCACCTTGCACTGCTCGGTGATGGACCGGATCGTCTTGCCGCCAGGCCCGATGACGTCACGGATCCGGCTGGGCGAGATCTTGATGGTGATGATGCGCGGAGCGAACGGGCTCATCTCGGGGCGAGGCGCCTGGAGGTGCTCCGCCATCTTGTCGAGGATCCACAGACGGCCGGCGCGGGCCTGGTGAAGCGCCTGCTTGAGGATCGCCTTCGTGATGCCCGTGATCTTCAGGTCCATCTGGAAGCCGGTGATACCCGTCTTCGTGCCGCAGACCTTGAAGTCCATGTCGCCGAGGTGATCTTCGTCGCCGAGGATGTCGGAGAGGACCGCGATGTTGTCGCCGTCCTTGATGAGACCCATCGCGATGCCGGCGACGGGCATCGAGATCGGAACGCCCGCGTCCATCAGCGCGAGTGCGCCGGAGCACACGGACGCCATCGACGAGGAGCCGTTCGACTCGAGCACTTCGCACACGATGCGGATGGTGTACGGGAACTTGTCCGCGGGCGGGAGGACCTGCTTGAGCGAGCGCTCCGCGAGATTGCCGTGACCGATCTCACGACGGCCGGGGCCGCGCATGGGCTTCGACTCGCCGACGGAATACGGCGGGAAGTTGTAGTGCAGCATGAACGCCTTCCACGACTGTCCCGTGATGGCGTCGATGCGCTGCTCGTCGTCCTTCGTGCCAAGGGTCGCGACGCCGAGAACCTGCGTCTCGCCGCGGGTGAACACAGCAGAGCCGTGCGTGCGGGGGAACGAGCCGACTTCCGTCCAGATGGGGCGGATCTCGTCGAGCGCGCGTCCGTCCATGCGCTTCTTGCCGATGGAGACCAGCTCGCGCATGGTCTTCTTTTCGACCTTCTGGTACGCCTTCTCGAACTCCACGTCCTTGCCGGCCGCGTAGTCCGACGCGAAGTGCGCCTTGTAGAGGGTCTTGATCTGCGAGAGCGCGTCACGACGCGCGAACTTCTCCTTGATGCCGAACGCTTCCTTCAAGCGCGGGGCCGCCCACTCCTCGGAGAGCTTCACGATGGCTTCTTCGATCGTCTGGCCGACGAAAGGACGCTTCGGAACGCCGACGTCCTTCTGCATCTGCGCCTGGAGGTCGATGATCGCCTGCGCCTGCTCGTAGCCGAACCAGATCGCGTCGGCCATGTCGTCTTCCGACACCATCTTGGCCTCGCCCTCGACCATCGCGACGGCGTCCTTCGACGCGGCCACGACGATCTCCATGTCCGACTTCTCCATCTGCTCGCGCGTAGGGAAGCAGACGAACTTGCCGTCGATGCGCGCGACGCGGATGCCGGCGATCGGGCCCATCCACGGGATGTCGGAGATCATCAGCGCGCAGGACGCACCGGACATCGCCATCACGTCGGTCATGTTGTCGTTGTCGCCGGAGGCGAGAACGGTCGCGATGATCTGGACGTCGTTCTTGAAGCCCTTCGGGAACAGCGGGCGGCAGGGACGGTCGATGATGCGCGAGGTGAGGATCTCGCGCTCGCCGAGGCGGCCTTCGCGCTTGAAGAAGCCGCCGGGGATCTTGCCGGCCGCGAACGTCTTCTCGACGTAATCCACGGTGAGCGGGAAGAAGTCGATGCCGAGGCGCGGCTCCTTGGAGCCGACGACGGTGACGAGGACGGCGGAATCGCCGGACGTGACGAGAACGGAGCCGCTTGCCTGCTTGGCGAGACGGCCGGTCTCGAAGGTGATCTCACGACCACCGATGGTGACCTTGGCGCGCTTGATATTCATTTTTTAGTGGACCTTTTCGAAGCGGACTCGTACGCGGAGATCCGACCTTCCCGGTCGGGCCGCTTTTTCCAAGTCCTGCAAAGTTGTGGGGGCGAAACCCGTTTTACTTACGGATTCCGAGATCGCCGATGAGCTTGGTGTAGCGCGCGGGGGACTTCGACTTGAGGTAGTCGAGCATCCGGCGACGCTGGCCGACGATCTTGAGGAGACCCCGACGCGAGTGGAAATCCTTCGCAAACTTCTTGAAGTGCTCGGTCAAGTAGTTGATCCGCTCCGTGAGGAGCGCGACCTGCACTTCGGGCGAACCGGTGTCGCCTTCGTGCGTCTTGTACTTGTCGATCGCAGCTTTCTTTTGGACTGCAGCAAGAGCCATTTCGTGGGTCCTTTTTCTTCGGCCGTTTTTTGGAGCGCGGAAGATACCCAACGGGTTCCGGGAGGTCAAGCACGCGTCGACGCACCGGAATCCCGACTCCGTCAGCGAACGACGAGCGGGCTCATTCCCAGGACGACCGGCCCCCCAGGGGTCCAGAAGCCCTCGCCCGCCATCGGCGTCAGGTCCCATCGCCACCGCAAGTCGTAGCGGCCCTTTGGCAGGTCGTTCAAGGAGTTGGCGACGTCGAGGCGCACCGTTCGGCCGCTCGGTGTCCGCTGCGGATCGAACGTCGTCGCGACGAAATCGAAGCGTGACGGGGGGAGCTCGAGGATCGGACTCGACGGCGGACTGCGCGGCGCGAGCGAAACGTCGCGGATCTGGAGGCCGCCTTCGAGAACCTCGACGGTGAGTCCGGCGGCGACGCCATCCGCCAATCCGGGGATCCGGAGCGGCGCGTCGGTCGCGTTGATGACGGAGATCCACGCGGTCGTGCCGATCGCCTGGAAATACACGAGCGCGTCGTTCGTCCGCACGACGGGCTCGGGCGCGGCGCGTTCACGCGGCGCGACACCCGACCACATGAGGGCGAGCGCGACGCCATAGCCCATCGTGAGGCCCACGCCCATCGCGCCGAGCAGGTGCGGGATCCAGTACACGCGGATGGCGATCCCGATCGGAATCCCGACGACCAGGACCACGAGGAAGATGAACTTCCACGCGATGGGACGCGAGTTTTGGTGATCGCTCACGCCCGGAGCCTACCAGTCGCGCGAGCAATGTCAGACCCGGCTGTTTCAATCCGGGACGAGGGCAGCGTTCGCCTCGCGTCCGGCATTGTGACAATCACGGTTGTCGGATGTTGCACACTTCTGACTAGAGTGCTAGACATGAAGCCGAGAGAGTTGCTCGCAAAGGTGCGGCGAAAGGGCTGCACGACGGCGGAGGGAAAGCGACACACGAAGGTGACGTGTGGGGCCTGCAAGACGACCGTGCCGAGACACGCGACGGACCTGGGAACTGGGCTGCTTCGGGCGATCGTGAAGGCGCTGGAGCCGTGCCTCGGCGCAGGCTGGCTGGAGGATGACGAATGAAGACCGTCCGAGTGGTTTTCGAGCGTGGCGATGACGGCTGGTGGCTCGCCTCCGTACCTTCCGTGCCCGGCTGCCTGACGCAGGGCCGGACGATCGAAGAGGCGCGTCGCAATATCCGCGACGCGCTCGGCATGTTTCCCGAGGAAGGCTGGACGGAGAAGGCGGCGAGCTCCGCCGAGATGCTCGACGAGATTCACGTGCCTGAGCGCGCGAAGGCCGCGGTGGCGGCAGCGACCCGCGCTCGGCACGAGGCGGCCGCGGCAGAAACACGAGCGAAGACCGCAGTCATCGACGCTCTTCGGGAGCTCACCGCCGCCCCGCTCCGCCTCAGCACTCGCGATGCCGCCGCCCTCCTCGGGCTTTCCGGCCAGCGCGTTCAGCAGCTGCTCGTGGAATCCGGCGGCACCCCCCGGCGCCCACGTTTCGCGGCAGGGACGCGCCGCCCGACGGGGAAACTCGTGTCTCGTCCCGCGCACCGCCGATCCAAGCGTCGCTAGAGCACGCGATCGAGCGTGAGCCGTCCGCTCGCGAGCGCGGCGACCGCGAGCGCGCGGCCGTCGGGTGCGACGAGACGCCGCAGGCCGTCAGCGCCGCCGTCACGCGCGGCCGCGTCGCGGGGCACGATTCCGTTCGCCAGCTTCGCGGCTTCGTCTGCGGTCACCGCGAGATCGAGCATCGGCAGCACGACGCGATCCACCGGAACGAGCTTGGCGATCGCGTCCGCCGGACTCTTCTCGACCGCGTCGAGCGCGATCGCGCCGTCGACCGCGTACGCGCCGGACGCCGTGCGCCGCAACTCCGTGAGATGCCCGCCGACGCCCAGCGCCACCCCGAGGTCGCGCGCGATCGAGCGGATGTACGTGCCCTTCGATACGCGCAGCGAGATCACCACGATCGCGACGGCGCCCGGCGTGAACGACTCGAGCACGAGCTCGTGCACGGTCACGTCGCGCGGCGCGATCTCGACGACTTCCCCCTTCCGCGCCTTGTCGTACATGCGCTCGCCGTCCTTCTGGATCGCGGAGAACGCGGGCGGCACCTGCGAGATCTTTCCGCGGAACGCGGCGAGCGCCGCTTCGACGGACGCGCGATCCACTCGCGATGCATCGACTCGCGAGAGCTCCTTGCCGGTGCGATCGTCGGTGTCGGTGGCAGCGCCGAGGGCGACGTCCGCGCGGTAGCTCTTCTCCTCGCCGGTCAGCCACTGTGCGAGCTTCGTCGCGCGGCCGAGACACACGAGCAAGAGGCCCGTCGCGAACGGATCGAGCGTTCCGGTGTGCCCGGCCTTGTCGACGCCGAGCGCGCGACGGACCTTCGTCACCACGGTCTGCGACGTCGGCCCTACGGGCTTGTCCACGAGGAGCAATCCGTCGACGGCCACGTGGTTACTCCGACTCGTCGTCGCCGGAGTCGGAGTCGTCGTCTTCGCTGTCGTTGGACGCGGCGACGGCCTTGCTCTTCTTCGCGGGCGTCGCCTTCTTCGCGGGGACGGCCTTCTTTGCGACAGGCTTCGTCGCGGCCTCCTTTGCGGGCACCTTCTTCGAGGTTTCGGCCTTCTTCGCCGGCTCCGCCTTCTTCGCCGGCTCCGCCTTCCTGGCAGCCTCGGCTTTTTTCGCCGGCTCTGCCTTCTTGGCTGCGGGCTCGGCCTTTTTCATGGGCTCGGCTTTCTTCTTCGGCGGCTCGGCCGGCTTCGTCGCCTTCACCTTCTTCGGCTCGGGCGGCATCTCCGGCGGCAGCCGATCGCGATTGAGCTGCGCGAGGAGGCCGAGCACGCGGTCCGCCTTCTCGCCGGTCTCGTCGCCACGGAAAAGCAGCTGCGGAACCGACTTCAACGAAAGCCCCGGACGGAGCTCGCGGCGGATCCAGCCTTCGGCCGCCTGCAGCCCCTCGACGGTGTCTTCGCGCTCCTCGGCGCTGCCAAGAACCTGCACGTAAACCTTCGCGATCCGCAGATCGTCCGTCACCACCACCTCGGCGATGGTCGCTCCGCCGATGCGCGGGTCCTTCAGCTTGCCCCGCTGCAGCATTTCGGTGATCGCTTCCTGAAGCAGCGCGGCGACGCGCTCGGGTCGGTGTCCAGCCATGGCCGCGGAACCTACACCATCTTCCGCAGATAGGCCCGGCCGCGTGGCGAAAGTCGGTAGCCGACGGCCAAACTCTCCGTGAGCCCGAGCTCCTTGAGCTTCCTCACGTCGCGCTTGAACACGACGGTCGCGAGACCGAGCGACGCCGCGAGATCCGGCGCCCGCACCGCGGGCCGCTTCGCAACGAGCGCGAGCACGGTCGCCGTCCACGCGCCGTGCGTGCTCGCGCGATCGAGGCGCGCGAGCTTCGCGTCGATCACCGCGCGATCGGACGCACCGACGCGGCCCTTCGCGCGAAGCGCGACACGCGGATCGTCGCCAGCGACATGGAAGCGGATGCGATAGAGCCTCCCGGCGGGAGTCTTGCGGACACCACCGCCCCACATCGCGCGGCCCGGTTTCGCGAGCCGCTTCAGGAGCGCCAGGCGCGAGGCCTCGCCTGCCTTCTTGGCGTCGGCATCGGTGATCTTCGCGAGCGCGATCGGCTCGACCGCTTCGAAAGCGAGCACGCCCGCGCGCGTGCGCAGCGTGCCGCCGACGCCCACCGTCGGCTTCGTCCAGCGGCGGAACGCGAGGGTCACGTCCCCGCGGGCGATCGCATCGAGGGTGTCTTTCCGAAAGAGCATGGGAAGCGTTGTATCGTCCTTCCATGTGGCACGTCTTCACGGTGCGCATCGAGGAGAAGCCCGGCGGCTGGAAGGTCCACTCGAACCGCGAGGTGGGCACGATCGTCGGCATGGAGCGCCCATCGGCACGCGAGCTCGTCGCGGAGCTCGTGAGCCAAGGCTATCTCGGCACGAAGGTCGTGTTCTCGGAGAACGAAGCCGGACCGGGAAACACCGCGGCTTACCTGATCACGAGCACAGTCGATGTACCCAAGATCGCGAAGAGTCAGATGTTGGTAATGGGCATAGGCAACGGACCATCCGGTGCAGATTGGCCGATGATGGCGCTGGAATGGACACCGTGACTTCACTCGCCTAACTCCACGCGCCGCCTAACGGACACCCGGTGATCCGGAAGCCTTCGCTTCGGCGGTCAGGCGACTGACGTATCCCGACCACGGCATCGCAACGCGCGCAGGTTCGCAAGCGTCTGTGCGCTGTCGCGTTCGCGAGTCCGCGTTCCGGCTCCGGGTCGGGCCGCCGGCTGCGGCGGCCGGTACCGGCACCCGCACCGGCTCCAGCTCCAATGACCGGCGCTGCCGTTTTGAATTCGCATGTTCAAATCTCGCCTCACTCTGAGCGATAACGCGGCAGTTCGCGGCCGAGTCGACGGGCGTTGTGACCGATCACCGCCCTTCGACTCGCTTCGCTCGCTCAGGGTGAGTGGCGGGAGAAGCTCATCCGGGATGGATGAGTCGGTAGAGCATCGCGCTCACGCGATCGACGAGGTTCCAGAGGCGATCGTAGGTCTCCGGTTTGATCTGTTTCCGCACTCGCAGAATCGCGAGGGCTCCGCGGCATTCGCTGGCTTCCTTCCTCGCGACGACGAATCCGCGAATGCGATCCTGTCCTGTTGCTGGATGTGCTTCGGCGATGTTGAGAACCACCGATTCCGACGATCGCGTCAGCTGATCGCGAATACTTCCCTTGAGTCCGAGTGCGTACACTTCCTCTGCGAGCTGCAGCGCGACCTGAAACGCGTCCAATCCTTCGAGTCCGTTCTTCATCGTGATCTCCTTCGCCCGCCTCGGGGCTTTCAGAGAATCAAAAGGCCCGAGGCGGGCGGCCACCCCAGCCTCAGAGAGCACCCCTGGCCTCGCCACCGTGCGGCGCGTCTGCGAGCGCAGTGACGGCGCGCCGTTGCGCCGGCACGAGCATCGCCGCGCCGCCGGGCCGATCACGCCCGTTCATCCAACGATGCGAGCGTAGCGAGCGAGTCGCGGCGCCCGTTCCGGTTCCCGGTTCCCGGATGCCGGTTCCGGCGCCGGGCTCGGCCAACGGTAGCCGGTAGCCGGCAGCCGGCGGCCCGACCCGGAGCCGGAACGCGGCGTCCCGATTGGCGCAGCGACACCGACCCGCGTTTCGCGGCTTCTCCGCGCCCGCGTGGCTCAGCGCTTCTTCGCGCGCGGCGGTTTCTTCGCGGCAGCAGCGGGCTTCTCGGCCGATACGGACGTCGACGTCTTCTTCGATGTTCTATGTGCGTCGTCGTCATCGACGAGCCGAACGCTTACTTCAAGTCGTTTGCCTTCAATGAGCTTTCGAATTTCTTCGCCAGCATTTTGCCGATCGAGAAAATGCCTGATTTCCGCCTGAAAGATGCCGAGGAAATCCTTCTTCCAGCCGGACATCTGTTCCGCAAAAATCTTCATCGCGACATTCGGCGCGGAAACCCCACGCTGGAACAGCCGTCCGACGATTCCGGGGCCTTCCTCGCGCGGCTCGTCGTCGCCTTCGTCGATGTGTCGTGCCATTCGCGTGACTATAGCGTTCTAAATCGCGAAGCGATCGAGCTCGCCGCGAACGACGGAAAGATGCCCTTCCAGCTCGCGCGCCGACTGCTCCATCTGCTTGATCTTTCCGTCGCTCGACGTTTCGCCCATCTCCGTCAAAAGCCGCGTGATGCCCTCGGCGTCCGGGCTCTTTGCGCGCAAGGCGCCTTCGATGCGCTTCGCCTCGTTCGAGATCGTGCCCGCGTCGCGAACGATCTCTTTGCTGTTGCGGGCCGCGGACCGGACGGCCGATCGGATCTCGGCGGCGACCGCCTTCAGGTCTTCCGCCGTGCGCGCGAGCCGCTCGCCGTTCTTCACCTGGCCGCCGGATTCGGCGCGGATCCCTTCGAGCATCTGCGCGACGCGCGCGATCGACTGCGCCGCCATCTGCGAGCCCTTCCCCTGCTCCGTCGTCGCTCGCGCGATCTCCTGCGCCATGTGCGTCGAGCGACGACGGAGCAGGGG
>Ga0163152_10002501_pt1 | contig 25988 bp, 23 predicted proteins | sample OliLakLV19MP8IB2_FD_148635 | JGI IMG/M metagenome (GOLD analysis project Ga0163152, IMG submission 148635) | Freshwater microbial mat bacterial communities from Lake Vanda, McMurdo Dry Valleys, Antarctica - Oligotrophic Lake LV.19.MP8.IB-2 | ecosystem: Environmental > Aquatic > Freshwater >...
CCTCGCCGCCGAAGCGTGCGGCGATGTCGGCGGCCCGCACGGTGGCGCGAATGATCTCGCCGACGCGCGCGAGCGTGCGATCGCCGACGACGTGCCCGAGGCGGTCGTTGACCGACTTGAAGTGGTCCACGTCGAGCATCAGGCACGAGATGACCGGCGTCTCCGAGCGCGAAAGCGACGCGACCTGCTGCCGCATGCCGTCGTAGAAGAAGCGACGCGAGTAGACGCCCGTGAGCGCGTCCGTGATCACCATGCGGCGCAGCCGCGAGTTCGCGTCGTGGATCGCGACCTGCGACGACACGCGCGCCAGCATGATCGAGCGCGAGTAGGGCTTGTGGAGGAAGTCGTTGCCACCGGCGGCGAGCGCGACGACGGCGGTCTCCTCGTCCTGCTGTCCCGTGAGGAAGAGCACCGGGATGTGCGCCGTCGTGGGATCCGACTTGAGCCGGCGGCACGTCTCGATGCCGTCCATTCCCGGCATGTCGATGTCGAGGATGATGACCGCGGGATCAAACAGCCGCGCGACGTCGAGGCAGCCGTAGCCGCTCGCCTGGCTGCGCACGTCGAAGCCGCCATCGCCGAGATCCTGGCGCAACAGCTCGCGGCCGCTCGCGACGTCGTCGACCACGAGCACGCGCGGCAGCCCTTCGATGCGGCGATCGAACGCCGGCATCGGCGTCACTTCCAGCGTATCGCCGGGATCGACGGACGTCGCGACCGTGACCGTGACCGGCTCGACGATCGCCGCCCCGGCAGGGGCCACGCCGAGCGCGCGGATCATCGCGACGAGCTGGCGCCCGGCGTCCTCGATGCGCTTCAGGTTTCCCTGCTGCTTCGCGTCGAGCGTTTTTTCCGTCTTGGAGATGACGATGCCGGTGAACCCGATGATCGCGTTCAGCGGTGTGAGCAGGTCATGGACCGTTTTCGGGTCGAGCGAGGCCACGTCACGCGCCGCGCGAAACGGCGTCCGCCTTCTTCAAGCTTTCGAGGAGCGCCGGCACATCCGTCAGCTTCAGCGTGTTCTGTCCGTCGCTGAGCGCTTTCGAAGGATCCTTGTGTACTTCCATGAAAAACGCGTCGACGCCGATCGCGGCCGCCGCTCGCGCGAGCGGCGGGATGTACTGCGCGTAGCCCGCCGTCGTCTCGCCGCCAGCGCCGCCGCCCGGAAGCTGGAGCGAATGCGTCGCGTCGTAGACGACGGGATAGCCCTGCTCTCGAAGGATGCAGAGCGAGCGCATGTCGACGACCAGATTGTTGTAGCCGAAGCTGGCGCCGCGCTCGCAGACCGTCACCTTCTCGGTGATCGTCGGCGCGATCTTCGCGACGATCGACTTCATGTCCCACGGCGAAACGAACTGGCCCTTCTTGATGTTGACGGGCTTGCCGGACTTCGCCGCGGCGATCAGGAGATCGGTCTGACGGCAGAGGAACGCGGGGATCTGCAGCACGTCGAGCGCCTCCGCTACGGGGCCGACCTGCTCGACCTCGTGCACGTCGGTGAGGACGGGGACGCCGAGCTTCTCGCGGATCTCCGCGAGGATCTTCACGCCCTCCTTCAGGCCCGGACCGCGGTAGCTCTTGCCGCTGGAGCGATTCGCCTTGTCGAAGCTCGCCTTGAAGATGAAGGGGACGCCGGCGGCGGCGGTGATCTTCTTCAGCTCGGTTGCGACCTCGAGAGCACTGTCGCGATTCTCGATGACGCAGTGACCGGCGATGAACGCGAGAGGAGCGCCGCCGCCGATGGGGATCTTGCCGATGTGAACCTGCTTGGTGCTCGACGCCATGGTGTTTCACGCCTTTCGGGAAGCGGCGAAGGATAGCCGCCCGCAACGGGACACGCTACGGGGGACATCGCCGTCCCATCGGTGGTTTTGCGCCAGTGGGTTCTCGATGGCGCATCGCGTCATTCCGGCAGGTTACGCGTGTTTTGCGGGAGGCACGGGGGTTGCTCATGCGCCGCTCCACCCGAAACTCTGGAGCCTTTCGTTCATGAAGACCCTTCTCGCAGTCATTGCTCTGGCCTTCGCCGCCCCGGCGGCCGCCTTTGCCACCTCCCCCGTCCCGGCCGACACGTTCGGCTCGCTGACCGGCACCGTGAAGATCACGACGGTGTATTGCATCCGCGCTCCGTGCCCGCCGATGGTGTCCGTCGAAGGCGCGAACGGCGTGTCCGTGGCGATCACCGGCGTGCTGCTCCGTGATGTCGAGTCGCTCCGCGGCAAGGAGATCACGGTGAAGGGCCTCGTCTCCGGTCACACGATGAACGTGACCGCGGTCGCGCCCGGCCGCTCGCACAACTTCGTCACCGGCATCGTTCGCAACACGACGGTCTGCGACCGCATGGTTCCGGCGACCTGCCGTTACAGCGTCGACCTCGAGCAGCTCGACGGCAGCGTGATCAAGGTGACGGACGAGAAGATGGCGAAGGGGCTTTCGACTCTCGACGGCGCGCTCGTCTCCGTGAAGGGCAACGTCACGAACACGCCGTGCCCTCCCGGCCAGATGTGCATCCAACTCTACCAGCCGACGCTGTGGCCCGACCACCGCGCGAACATCTGGGTGCGCGGCAATCTCTCGCACGCGTATCACACGATGGAAGTGACCTATCCGCCGACGGAGAAGGCGAAGTACTTCCTCGGCTTCCCGAACGGCGGCGCGGCCGCGGTGTTCACCGGCAAGAACTACCAGAACCTGATCGACCGTGACGCGTGGTTCTCCGGCTCGTTCGACGGCGACAAGCTCCGCGTGACGAAGTCCGGCTACGCCGTGGTCCCCGACCCGGCCATCTCGATCTTCCCCTGGAGCGGTGGCTTCGTGGACGGCGGCTCGAACGTCCCGCTGGACTCCGACACGAACGGCGGCGCGGCGGTCGTTGCGGCGTCCGGCTCGGTCGGCGCGGCGCAGGGCGCGGGCATCCTCCGCGACTGATCGCACACTCCTGATGACCTCCCGGCGGCGGGCGGCGTGGGTTCCTTCTCCCGAGGGCCCACTCGCTCGCCGCTTTTCCATCCCTCACCCTGAGCGAGCGAAGCGAGTCGAAGGGCTGTGTTCGCTTTACAGGATGCCGGTCGGCCTGCACGTCCCGCTTCCCATCTCGTTGATTTCGAAGGAGGACACCCCGGCCCGACGGGTGCACTTCGAGAGGCCATGCACACCTCGACGATCCGCGCCCTCGCCGCCGCCTCCCTCTTCGTCGCTGGACTCGCGTTCGCCGGCGCTTCTCAGAAGCACCGCACCGATGCGCCCTCGATGGCGAAACGCGCGCTCGCCGGGGATGCTGCCGCCATCGCCGGGCTCCGCGCCAGCGGACAAGCCGGCGTCGATGCGATCTTCGCGGCGGGCGGCACGTCGAACCCCGCGGTCGCCGATCAGGTCTGCGGCCAGTTCGACTGCGCGACCTCGCGCCTCTTCTGGCATACGGACCTCGACCAGGCGAAGCGCGTCGCCGCCGCACAGGGGCGCCCGATCCTCTCGCTGCGCCTGCTCGGCCGTCTCGACGAAGAGCTCTCGTGCGCGAACAGCCGCTTCTTCCGCGCGACGCTCTACCCGAACGCCGAGGTGAACGAGATCCTTCGTGACACCTACGTGCTCCACTGGGAGACCGTTCGCGAAGTCCCGAAGGTGACGATCGACTTCGGCGACGGCCGCAAGCTCGAGCGCACCCTCACCGGCAACAGCATCCACTACGTGCTCGACTCGCGCGGCCGCCCCGTCGACGGCATCCCCGGCCTCCACGGAGCGAAAGCGTTCGCCAGCCTTCTCACGCGCTCCGGCACTCTCGCGACGAAGACGGCGGCGCTCGACGGCGATGCGCGCCGGGCCGCGCTCCGCGACTTCCACGGCAAGCGCCTCGACGCGATCGCAACCGAGTGGAAAAAGGACCTCTCGAAGATCGGCGCCGCGCCCGAGATCCGGAAGAACGCGACGACGAGCGAGCGCCTCGCCGCGTTCGACAAGGCGAGCGACGACCACTGGGACGAGATCGCGGCGCGCCACACGGACGACGCCCAGCTCGATGCCGCCAGCCGCCGCGCCGCGTCGCCCCTGATGCCGCCGGACGCCGACACCGCCGGCCGCCTCGCGGCGACGAAGATGGCCGTCGAGCGCCCGATGCTTCGCCAGTTCGACGTGCTCGAACGCTCGCTGCAACTCGACGGTGTCCAGAACGAGTACCGCCTCCACCCGAGGCTCCACCTCTGGTTCCAGGAAGGCTCCGTTCCGGACGACGCGTCGCGCCTCAACGAGCGCGTCTACGACGAGATCTTCCTCATGCCGCTCTCGGATCCGTGGCTCGGCCTCTCGCCGAAGAACGCGTTCTCGGGGATCACCGCGGACGGTCGCCGCATCGGCGTCGCGCCGGCGCGCCCTCGCTGACGCACGTGACTGCGACACCGCAGGGCGCACACGTCACGAGCGAAGACGATCGACGAGCCACGTTGTCGCGATTGGTCGACCTGTCGCGCGCTCCGCGAATCCCACCGATGAGATTCCGCGCACTTGGCTGACGAGCCTCGCGGGCACGCTCGCTGCACTCACGCCTCACCCCGAGCCTTTTGGGGTCGAAAACGTGACAACAGGGAGCAGCCAATGAAGGGTTTCCGCCAGGTACTCGCACTTTCCTTCCTCGCCGCCGGATGCGCACAGCCCGTCGTCAGCGGACTCGACGACGGCCTCACCGATCCGAACGCGGAGCCGGAGTTCAAGCGCGGCTGCGCGACGATCGAGCCCTCCGGAACGCAGAAGGCCTTCATCGAGACCCAGCTTGCGCCGGCGTTCGAGAACCCGACCGAGAACTTCGTTCCCACGACGATCAGCGTCTACGTCCACGAGATCCACAACACGGCCGGCGCCGGCAACGTCTCGGACCAGCAGATCGCCGACCAGATCGCCGTGCTGAACGCCGCGTATTCGTCGAAGGGCTTCAGCTTCGCTCTCGCCGGAAACACGACGACGGTGAACAACTCCTGGTACGCGATGGGCTCCACCGCGGAAGCGCAGGCGAAGAACGCGCTCCGCGTCGGGACGGCGTCCACTCTCAATGTCTACACCGCCGCGCCCGGTGGCGGCCTCCTCGGATGGGCGACCTTCCCGTCGAGCTACGCCTCCAACCCGAAGAATGACGGCGTCGTCCTCCTCTTCTCGTCGCTCCCCGGTGGCAGCGCGGCTCCCTACAACCTGGGCGACACCGGGACCCACGAAGTCGGCCACTGGCTCGGCCTCTACCACACGTTCCAGGGCGGCTGTAACGGCGGCGACTACGTCAGCGACACGCCGGCCGAGAAGTCGGCGGCGTTCGGCTGCCCGGTGAACCGCAACTCGTGCCCGAGCAAGCCGGGCCTCGATCCGATCTTCAACTTCATGGACTACACGGACGACGCCTGCATGGACACGTTCTCCAATGGCCAGGCGACCCGCATGCAGGCCTCGTGGGACACCTACCGGTAGTCCACTCGCTCTTCTCGTGACGAACCCCAGCGGAGATCCCGCTGGGGTTTTCATTTCGACGCTTGCGCGTTTTCGGTCACGATCTCCGCGAGTCCGAGCAGCCGCGCGTCGATGTCGAGCGAGGCGTTCCCGGCCGCTTTCAGGTTCACCAGGATTCGCGGCTTGCCGGCGCGCGGAACGAACGCCATCGCCGCACCGCGGATGTTCTCGACGTGCTCTGTGCGGAGTCCGATGGTGAGCACGCCTCGCTTCGCGGCGTCGGCGGACGTCTCGTCGAGATCCACGCCCTCGCACAACACGATGAGGTCGATGCCTTCCTCGTTCTCCAGCGACTCGTCGGACACCGCGACGACGCGCGCCGCCGGCATCCGCTCGCTCAGCGCACGAACAACGAGGTCCTTCTCGAGTCGCGACGCGTCGCTCGCCGGCGCGAAGACGACCGCGATCACGAAACCGTCCGCGGCTCGCGCCGCGTAGCCGCGCTCGTAGGGCGCGACCTTGCGTACGAGGGCCGCGACGACATCCGCCGGGAGCACGCCTTCGGCCGCGAAGGCGGATCCGGCGAACGACGCGCAGAGCCCCGCGACGAGACCGAACCGTCTCGCCGCGCAAGCCACCCGGGCGAACCGGATGTCAGAATCGGTAGTCGATCGCGACATGAAGAGTCCGCGGCTCCTGATCGATCTGCACGACGGGTTTGTGGTCGGCGACGACGGGATCGGTGATGCGGCGATTGAGAAGCGTCGCCGACGCGGGACCCTTGATGATCTCGATGCGCTCGATCACCGACATGTCGAGCGGCGCGTCGCCGCCGAGATACGACTGCGTGTACGCGATCTGGCTGTTCATCGCGTGCCCGCCGACGAGGATCAGCTGGCGGCGGATCTCTTCAGCGGTGACGACGGAAACGGATGCCGGCGCTTCGGAAGCGAGCTCCGCATGGCGCGAGACCGACGTGACCTGGGTCTCGAGCAGGAGGCTGAGGTCGTCCAGGCCCTCGTCGGCTGGGCTCACGACGCCGGGTACGGGCGTCGGACCCGCTGCGACTTCCTGGGCGCCCGCAGCCCGCGCGAGCCCCACGATCGCGATTCCGAAGGCCGTCACGAACCCTTTCGTGTTTCGCATGTGCCGAAAGACTGCGTGGACCATGCCGATGAAATCTCCTGTGCTGGCGCGGGAATACTGGCGCCGGCCTCGACGATCGCTTCGTGGAGCGTGCGCGTGTCGAGAGGCTTGTCGATGCGGCGGTTCGTGACGCGGCCGAGGAACTCCCTCGCCTGGTCGGTGAACGCGCCACCCGTGATGAAAACGAAGCGCCGTGCGAGCTCCGGATGGAGGCGCTTCGTGCGCTCGAACACGTCCACGCCGCTGATGCCGGGCATCATGAGATCGCAGAGCACGACGTCGAACTTCGCGTCGCGCGAGAGCAGGTCGAGCGCTGACGCGCCGGAGCCGACGCCCGTCACGTCGTGGAGCCCGCCGAGGTCGCGCTTCATCGCGATGACGACGCCCGCTTCGTCGTCCACGACCAGCACGCGGCGACGCGGGCCCGTGAGGGCCGGGGGCTGAGCCTGGAGGCGCTGCGCGATCTCCTCGGCCGTCGGCGCGGGCGCCTCGGGGAGCACGATCCGGAACGTGCACCCGCGCGACGGGTTGTTGTGTGCGGAAATCGCTCCGGCGGAGCTGCGCACGATGGAATGACACAGGTAGAGCCCGAGGCCCATGCCCTGCCCCTGCGGCTTCGTCGTGAAGAACGGCTCGAAGAGGCGCGAGAGCACGTCCGGAGGGATGCCGGTTCCCGTGTCCTGCACTTCCGCGACGACACTCTTGCCCTGCTTGAAGACTCGCAGCTCGATGCGGTGCTTGGTGACGTCGGCTTCCGGCAGCGCCTGCGCCGCGTTCACCAGCAGATTCACGAACACCTGCACCATTCGGCCCTCGTCGACGCGCACCTCGGAGACGTCGTCGGCGAGGGTGACCACGAGATCTGCTCGCTGTCTCACCTGATTGCCGGTCATCTTGACCGCGCGACTCGCGATCTTGCGCATGTCCGCGCGAACGAGCGTCTCCGCTTCGTCACGGCCATAGCTCTTCAGGTCGAGGACGATGCGACGCACGCGCTCGACGCCGTCGAGCGTGTCGACAAGCGCCTCGCTCACTTCTGCGAGGAGCTCCTTGTCGCCAGCCGCGATGGCCTCGAGGCTCGCCTGCGTGAAAACGGAGTTCGAGCGAATGAAGGACAGAGGGTTGTTGATCTCGTGCGCGACGCTCGCGGACAGTCGGCCGAGCGACGCGAGCCGCTCGCTGTGCACGAGCTGCTCGCGCAGGCGCAGACGCGCGAGCGCCGTGCGATGGACGGCGGCCCACGCGGCGAAGAGCAGCAGGAGGATGACGGCGGAAGCGATCGAGAGCGCGTGCCGCGTCGAGCGCGGACGGCGGTCTTCGAAGCCCACCTGGACCTTCCCGGCGACATCGCCACCGAGGCTTCGCACGACTCGGGAAACGTGCACCCGATTTCCATCGTGGAGGGATTCGCCGCCGGCAACCACAGGGATGACCGTGTGCTCTCCGGGCACCGGATGACCCGCGAGGACGAAACCGGAAGTGTCGAGGATCTGCACGTAGGAGAGCTCGGGATCGTCGAGAAGGCCGCTGAAAGCCTGTGCCGCGGCTCGGGCATCCTCGAAGACGACCGCTGACTGCGCCGCGCCGGTGACGAGGCGGGCGTTCACCTCGGCGCGCTCCATGAAGGCTGCGCGCTGCGTGCGGGCGTCATGCGCATGCAAGCCGAACAGCAGGAGCCCGACGATCGCGAGCGCCGCGTATCCCGCGGCGAAGCCCACCGCGAGGGGACCGGCCTTCCGGGAAGGCGTCGCCATGGCGTCAGGCGGCCTCGCCCTTCGGGAGGATCCCGGCGACCACCTCGGCGAGGTCGTCGTCCCACGGCTTGTGGAGGAAGCGCGCGACGAGCCCCCGGCTCAGCGACATCTCCATGGACGCGGAGTCCGTCTCGCCGGACAACAGCACCCGTACGCACAAAGGCATGCGCTGTTGCACCTGCGAAAGCAGTTCCACGCCGCTCATTCCGGGCATCTTGAAGTCGGAAATGACGACATCGGGGGCGAACGTCTCCAGCATGGCCGCGATCGGGCACGAAGCCACCTGGACGTCGAACGCGCCACGCAGCGTGCGTTGGAGCGCTCTCGCGACTCCCGGCTCATCGTCGACGATCAAGACCTTCGGCATTCGCTCCTCCCATCGCCGGATGTGCAACCGGGGTGCCGCTTCAATCGCCGCGCTCGGCCGGCGAATTCCGGCGTTTGGCGCCCGCACGCTCGTCCCAGTTCTGGGCCGGGAGGTAGCCCGCCACCCCGCGCGGCCTCCATCCACCGGAAAACACGGCCCTGCTGCGGGCACGCGCGTTGCGAGGAAAGGCGCTCATGCGCATCCTCGTGGCGGAAGACGATCCCGACTCCCTCGATCTCGCGACCCAGGTTCTCGAAGACGGGGGACACACCGTCGTCGCGGCGAAGGACGGGGAGGACGCCCTCGCGCTCTTCTCGCGCGGCCCGTTCGACGTCGTCGTGACCGACTGGAACATGCCCCGGAAGGATGGCGTGGAGCTCACGCGCACGATCCGCGGAGCAGGCGGGACCTACGCCTGGATCATCCTGCTCACCGCGAACGACTTCGACGCGAACTTCGAGATGGCAATGGAGGCCGGTGTCGACGACTTCCTGCAGAAGCCGCTCAACTCCCGACTGCTGATGGCCCGCCTCGGTGTCGCGCAGCGTGTGCTGCAGCTTCGCAAGAAGGTCGACGAGCTCTCTTCGTTCGTGCCGATCTGCATGCACTGTAAAGCCGTGCGCGACGACAAGGATCAGTGGCGGTCGATCGAGGAGTTCCTGAACAAGGAACAGGACGTCGCCACCTCGCACGGCATGTGCCCGCCCTGCTACTACGAGCGGAGCCTCAAGCCCGACGTGGAGCGTGCGTCCCTGAACGTTGCCGGCCGCGTCGGCATCCTCGCGCTCGACGCGTCCCTGCGCCGGGTGCTGCGCTCGAAAGAACCGCAGGGCATCGCGACGGCTATCCGCGAGCTCGAAGCCGCGTTGATACTGAGCACGGCGGCATAGCAAACACCCCAGACCCGCGCGCCTCTACCTCGCCATAGACAGGATTCCCACTCACCGCCGTGAAGGACGGAGACCGGGTCTGGTGGCGCCTTCTGCGTGACCGCCGCGCGCGATGAACGAGTGGCGCCTCAGCGGCGGTTTCTCTGCGAGAAGAAACAGCCGATCCACGCTGACCTCCTGGCAGGGAGAGGCGCCTGCAGGAGACCCTCCGCCCGACGATTTCCCTCGACTCGGCGTTCGGAGGCTCCGTGGGGTCAATCGCCGACGAGAAAACCGCCCTGGCGGAGTGCGCGCCGCGTCTTGCGCCACGCCTCCTCGAACGGAGGGATGTCGCGAAGTTGTTTTGCGAGGCGACGCTCCCAGTGGGTCCGGAACGTCGGCGCCGCGCTGTCGAGTCGCTCACCGAGCCTCGCGGGATCGAGGCTCTTCGAAGCTGCCTTCTCCTGAAAGGCAGCAAGCGAGCTCTTCGCGAGAGCCGCATCCCGCTCCACGAGGTTCATGAGGTCGTAGAGATCTCGCGGCTCCGTCCGTTGGAGGAGGGACCGCACCTTCTCCGCGAAGATCTCCCGAAGGTCATAGACCCGAAGTTTTCGCGCGACGACGAGATCGCTGTACGGACTCAGGATCGGAAGTTCGACCGGCGCGAAGATCAAGCTCTCCTCGGAAGTCGCGTCGATCTTGACCTCACGCGCGGCGCCGGATGCGCCGAGGGGGCCGACGAATCTCAATTTCGCCGTAAGCGATGTCGTGTCGCGTTCGACATCCGCCATCGCGGCGTCGATACCGCATTCGTTCCGGAGCCAGGGGAACCATCCGGCGATCGCCCTCTCGAACTCTTCCGGTGTGGTGTCGACGAGCGTGAAGTCCAGGTCTTCCGAGAGCCGGTAATCGCTGAAGTAGATGCGACGCAGCGCAGTGCCTCCCTTGAATACCGCCATGGCAGGCCCGTTTGCGGAGAGCGCGGCGAGGAACCACGCGAGGACGTAGTCCTTCTCCTGGGCCTGCTCGCCGATACCTGCGCGAGCCGCGAGCCGGCCCAATTCCGAGCGACCGATCACGACGTGATGTCCGCGAGGAGATCGGCGATGGGCACGTTCACGCGAATCCTCCACCGAGGATCGACGTCCCCGCTCGCGGGAAGACCGGGGTCCAGAAGCACCGCGCGCTTGCTCACGACGCCCGGTGCCAACCCGCGCATGCACGCCCGACTGAGAGCCGAACCTGGCAGCACGTGCTCGAGCAAATACCCGAGCCGGCGACGCACGGTGTCGATTCCGAGTATCTCGCAGTGGTCCGCGAGGCGACGAGGGTCGATGCGCGATTGCGCGCGGTGAAGAGCGCCGGCGATGACGGAGACACCTCCGACGTGCCGCGAGAGATGAAGCCCGTCGAGGATCGTTCGTTCGAGATCGCTGATCCGAAACGAGCGGCTTCCCATCCATCGCTTCTCGATTCCCCACTCGAATCGCGATCTCGACGAGACCACCCACACGACGCGATTTCCCGCGACGCGCACGGGGCTCCGGGATGCCGGCACCGCCACCCACATTCGCCCTGCAGGAGGATTGGTCAGCAATTCATGCAGCTCGAGCGCGCTGAAAAATCCCACGTAGCTCGGACCGCCACCAGCAAGGAGCGACGACAGAGCGGCGTAGCGGTCGGGGACGTACGGTTCATCCGATGTCGCCCATGCCGGGGCGACCTCGTAGATCCCGCGCGACGATCGGGAGAGCCAGCCCATGCGGACGAGGCGGGAGAGCACCGGATACGCGTTTGGGGGCGAAACGCCGAGGAAGTCGGCTGCCTCGAGCGCGGAGAAGACCGGGGGCTCGCGGAGCGCGAAAAATGTAATCATATCTGAACTCTTCCCAGATATTGCCTTCCCGGTCATCGGTCCTAACTATGCGACACCTTGTACGGAGGCGCAAGGTTTGACAATATAAGCGCCCCGGCTTGAACGATGTCGGACGTGGTCCGTCGCGAGAAAGATCGACGTCGGCAGGAAGGCCTCGAGTGCCTTGTGCCCGTCGAGCAGATAGTCGGCGAGCCGCTTCGCGCGCGTCTCGAAGACCAGATTGCCTTGGCGGACTCTTGCGGCGGGACGCTGAAGCTCGGGCAACGTGAAGTCCGGGACAAACACGAAGGCACGATAACGCCAACACGTTCGAGCACTGCAAGCGGCTCCGCATTCGTTCGGAATTCACGCCGCATTCTCGGCATGTGCAGCCCTACGCGCGGTCGAACACGTAGCCGCACGACCGGTGTGACAGCGAGTGTCACACCGTGCGGTGCGGGATCGTGCTGGAATCACGGACGAACAGCGGCGGTGTGAGTCCGCCGCCAACTCACTCACATGGCCGAACTGTCCGGGATCAAGCGGCGCCGCGAGCCCTCGAAGGAAGTGACCTCCCTCCTGAACGCGCGGATTCCGTCCACGCTGCTTCGCGCGCTCCTCGTGCGAGCCGAGAAGGAGGAGACGACCCCGGCCGCGATCGTCGAGCGCGCCCTCCGCAAGGAGCTGGGCGTGGTCACCAACGAGATGCCGACGCGCGAGACGATCCTCGAGTGGATCGCGCGGTTCGAGAGGGCGGGAATCGGACTCTCGACGCGCGCTCGCAACGTTCTCTATCGCGTCTTCGAGAGTGGCACCACGCCAGACCAGTTACACCCCAGGGATATCGAGCGCCAGGTCGTCGGCTGCGGGAAGAAGACGATGGAGGAGATCGCGCGCGCACTCGCGGCATACGCGATCCACGAAAGAGACGCTATCTGACGGGCCCGCCCCTCCGCCGTGCTCGTGAGCAGGAACGAGAGTCACGAAGTCGTGATACTTCTCGATGATGCGGCAGTCTCGCGGATCCCCGGACTCATGGCTCCTCGAATCGCGCCTGAGGAACGCCCTCGGCGCGCACGGAACGATCCGGACGAAATACGCGCGAGCAACGCTCTCACGCGACACCGTTCTCTCGTTCCGTTGCCGTCTCCGGCGGCACGAGTTCACGCTCTCGGTCGCGCAGATTCTCGACGACGAGTGGTGTCCGCGCTGTCTCGAGGCGCGGCTTTCGAGACTCCGAGTCATTGCCAGACGCGCGAACCTCACCGTCGCAGCCCCGCGCCCACTCCGCCGGTCCATGCAAGTCACACTTCGCTGCAAGAAGGGTCACGAACGCGACACCCGGCTCGTTATCCACCGTGCCCTGTCGTGCCATACCTGCCGCAGCGAGCTCCGGGAGAGCATTCGGGCCGTCTCCCGGCGTCAGGGCGGAGGGATCCGAGTGTTCTCGTTGATAACGACAACGTTCGCGTGCGCCTCACACCACGAGTTCAAGCTGAAGAACGAGGCTGTTCTCTCGGGATCGTGGTGTCCCGAGTGCGTCCAGGATTCGGTGATATCCGAAATCAATGCTCACATCGCACGAAGGAAGGGGAAACGGGAATGCATCTACGTCGCGTCGCGCGACGCCCCCGCGGCAATGTCTTGCTCCCGCGGCCATCGCTTCCTTCGCCGGCTACGAGAGCTCGAGGCTGGACTCTGGTGCCCTCGCTGCGAGGCATCCGAATCAAAGGGATGACTTCCGCCTCGGCACGCGACACGGGCAATCGGCCAATTGGCGCGGCATCGAACTTGCTCGACGTCCTCGCATGCGACTGCTGTTCGACCGGGGAACGATCGTGCTGGAGGGTGCGGCTGCGCGCGCCGAATTCACGCAACTCCCCGGAGTTCTACTCCAAGAGCTCGAGGAACGTCTCCGCGAGCCGCTGCCGTGTCTGGCGCCTCCGGGAAAATTGGCGCTCGCCATCCGCGTGATCCGCTCGTTGTCGGAATCTCGCGTCGACTCGATCGTGCCGCCCCGGGCGGTCCGCCGGGCGCTCTTCCGGGCGAAGAGCCGACCGGGCGGATCGCGAGCCGAGGTCCTCGCAATCGCGGCAGAGGGTCTGGAAACGACGGCAGACGAGGTCGAGCGCGCGCTTTTCGCCGACCTGCGTACTGAAGCGTGGGAAGGGGCGCCGGACTGGGATCTCATCCGCGAACCGGAGCCGATCTCGTGCGGAGCGTCCCTGATTTTCCGGACTTCGTGCTCCAGCATCGCGACGATCCCTCGCGACGCTGGTTGCTCGAGATCGCGGGCTTCTGGACGCCTCGGTATCTCGAGCACAAGTTCGCGAAACTCGCGGAGGCGAAGATCGAGAGCCTCATCCTCTGTATCGACGAGACGCGCAACTGCGCCGAAGGCACGCTCCCGGCGCGCGCAAAGATCATCCGCTATCGCCGAAAGATCCGCGTCGAGGACGTGCTTGGGGTCGTTCCGCCGGAGAAGGGGTCGACGAGTCCGCCCTGACCATCGCACGTGATATCGTGGAGGCGTGTCCGGCACGCAATTCCCGACCGACAACGCCGCGGGGCGCCGCTCTCCGGGAGAGGAGCGGATCGTCATGCACGCCGTTCCGTGGCACCTCTACGTCTCCTTGCGGGACTCGCTCGACGAATCGAACTCGCATCTGAAGCTCACCTTTCTCCAGGGGGAGCTCGAAATCATGAGTCCGTCGCCCGAACACGAGGAAAGCAAGAGTCTGATCGGCCGACTGCTCGAGAGTTGGTGCATCGACAAAGGCATCGAGCTCTTCCTCCAGGGATCCACGACGCTTCGCGAAGAACGCGCCGCCCGCGGTCTGGAGGCCGACGAGAGCTACTCGGTCGGCGCCCGAAAGGACATTCCCGATCTCGCCATCGAAGTCGTCTACAGCTCCTGGCGCGTGGACAAGCTCGAAACTTACGGCGGCCTGGGCGTCCGCGAAGTGTGGGTGTTCCGCGACCAGAAGATCTCCGTCCATCGCCTCGTGAAGGACCGCTACGAGCAGGCTCCCCGCAGCGAGTTGCTCCCGCTCTTGGATCTCGACGTTCTCGCGCGTCACGTCGTGCCGGGCACCAGTCTCACGTCCGCCATTCGCGACTTCCGCCGAGCTTTGGCGTCGAAGTAGCCCCCTAGTTCCAGGCGCTCTCTATGCCATCACCCGGCTCTCGTCATCGCTTCGCGTCGAATACCCAGTGGCTGCAGCATCGCCCGACGGACAATTGATGGTCGGATCGATCGACTTCGTCGCAGCGCGCGAAGACGATTGGCTCTTGCTCGACTTCAAGACCGACGCGGTCGACGGGGCCGCAACCGATACGTTTCGGCCATACGAAGAACAAGTGCGGCTCTATGCGAGCTTGGTCCGTTCCCGAATGCCTGCATCGCAATCGCCAGCGGAATCAAGCTGGAGAGCTAAGAGGTGTCCCGCAATTGCGAGGACTTCTCGCCATTGCGTGACCCGTCGGTTCGCTTCTGATCCCGTTCCGACGTGGCCTGGTGTTTCGCACCAGACTCATCCGGGGTTGGATTCAGGGCCGTTCCGACATTCTTCCGAGCCACCACCGTGTTGGGTGGTGTCCGCCCCGGCTTCGCCAAGGACGAACCCTCAGCGATCGCAGGCGAGGTTGACTCGGACCGGGCTTCTTGCCGCCCGGGTACTGCTTTTCTGATCGACTCCAGAAGTGTGGTTCTCGTGGATGGCTTCTCCAAGAGAATGCGTCCAGCCTGGAAGTCTACCGACGCGGACGCCGGTAGTTTGCGATCGACGAAGGTGACGAGCGCCGCAAGCGTCGCGGAGACGGCATCACGATCGCCGGCGATTCCGCACCGTGGGCAATGGTGCGTGCGCTCCGCGAGCGTCTTTTTCGCGCGCAGACCACAGAGACAATGCTGAGAGAGCGCGGTCGACCGCGTGGACGCGCGGAAGATGCCACCGAGCGTCGAGGCAATTCCCGCGACGGCGGCCGTCTCGCGGCGGAGAGCGGAGAGGAACAACCCGGGTGCAAACGCATGAAGCGAACGACCCCAGGTTCTTGCCCACGTGCGAAGACTGTGATCCTCGATCGTCATGAGGAACCCGTGGCGCAGGACCTCCGCTCCGGCGACGCGACGCGCGTGATCGCGCTTGGCCTGCGCGACGGAAGCCTCCGATGCGGCGACCTCCGAGCGGACGCGGCGATACCGTTTCGACAGCTGGTCCTTGCGGTAGCCCTGCCGCGGACGGCCGCCCGCGTGCGCTCTTCGCGGGCCCATCGGAATGACGCGGACGGCGGGGAAGCCGCGCGCGGCTCGGCGCTCGGCGCGGGCACACTGTCTCGAGGAGAGCTCGTATTGCTCCGGATTCGCGGCACGCCGGGAGCGATCGAGTGCGCGCTCGCGATGGCGTTTCGTTGCCGCGCGCTTCGCGACGACCTCGGGGTCTCCGGCATCTCGCTCGATGCGAGAGATTCGGAGCTCGTCATTGTCGGATCGTATCGACGCGATCGAGATGTTCGAGACGTTCACGTCCACGCCGACTCGCCGAGTCGCCGTTTCGATGGCCGCAGTCGTCCGGCGCTCGCTCGTCGCCGGGGACACGAAGAGGTCCGTGAGCACCGTGAGGTGTGCCTCGTATCGCCAGCCGCCTTCCGCCTGCGGATCACGGCTGCGCACGAGATCGATCTTGTGCCAGCGAGTCGCGTCCGCAAGGTGGTGGTCGAGGATCGCCTGATTCGAGGGCGACGCGGGAAGACGAACCGGCAACGCAAGCGTTCCTGCTGAAAGGCCCGTCAGGACCACGACGAGCGGTCCCGAGTGCTCCCACCACGACCGGTCCGGCGCTATCGGGCGCATTCGACGAGGCTGGTAGAACCGCCCGTCCCCGCCGCGATACGCATCGCGATGACCCGCGAGCGTCCCGTGAAGTCGAAACGTTTCCCACTTGTTCTCGCGAGTGTGCAAACGGGCCCGGCCGGGAATGCGCGCGAAGTCGTACCAGCGTCCGACGCCCGGTCGTCCGAACCGTCCGCCCTTCGCATCGGGGAAGAGGTGGCGCTCGAACGGATTCCAGACGGAGTCGGCCATGTGCATCGCGAGCGCCTTCGTGACGAAGCGTCGAAGGTGCGGCGCGTCGTCGAGATGCCGATACGCGGCGTACTCGAGCGCCCGCTTCGAAAGGCGGGTTCGCTCGAGCACCGGCGCCCATCCGTCGCGTGCGCGTTCTCGGCTGGCCGACCAGAACGCGTCGAGGCGGTTCCTGCCCTCACGTTGAAGCGCGCGTCGGAGAGAAAAGCTCGCGCTGAAGATCGACTCGACGAGTCGGCGCTGAACGGGATCGCTCGTGTCGAGAGGAAGCCGAAGGACCGACAGTCCGTCGGCAGGTGTGCGCGCCCACGGCGTGGACTTGTTCGGTCCGCGTCGGCGCTTCGCATTCGTCGAGGATGAAGATGACACGTGAACATCTTAAGGAGGCCCTCTGACATGAACCGATTCCGACGGGGCAAACGGGACGACCTGACCGGCCTTCCGCGGAGCGTTCTCGCCGTCCTGACCCGCGAGCTCCGAGCGATGAGGCAGGGCGCTCGGCCAGGGCGGCGCTGGGCGATGTCACTTCCGCGCCGAGTGCGACTCGCTTGCACGGCCCTCCGAACAAATCTCACGGTCCGAGAGCTCGGAGCCATCTTCCGCGTTTCGAAATCCCAAGCGCATCGAATCGTCGCGGACCTCGTCCGCCGTCTCGCGGCGATCCTTCGAACGGCGCCGCGTGATCGCCGCTGGTCGTGGGTCGTTGACGGAACGCTCGTCCCTACTCGGGATCATTCCGCTGCTGCGAAATCGAAAAACTACCGATGGTCGTGCAATGTCCAGGTGCTGGTTCGACGAGCCGACCTCCGCATCGTCGGACTGTCGCGGGGCGGACCAGGAAATCGAAACGACCCGGTTCACTACAGAGGCTCTCTCGTCGAGAAGCTCTGCGTCCGACACGGCCGGGTCTTGGCGGACGGCGCCTATCGCGCCGTTCCCGAGCTCGTGACTCCGCGCTTCAGAGGAAGTCGGATCGTTCGAGACGCGGCTTGGCGATGCCACAGAAAGCGTCGTGCGCGCGTCGAACACGCGATCGCGAGACTCAAGAATTGGCGTGTATTGCGAGACCATCGACGGCGCGGAGCTCGGCTTGACGAAACAACCGCGGCAGTCGCCACACTTCACAATCTCAGTGTTGAGATGGCTGAATTGCGGGACAACACTTAGTCTCAGGTTTTCGCGTTCGCGGAGAACTTCCCCTCGCCCGCGCGCTTGTGCTCGACCGCCGCCTTGATGAACGCGGCGAAGAGCGGGTGCGGTTCCATCGGACGGCTCTTGAACTCGGGGTGGTACTGGCAGCCGAGGAACCACGGGTGGTCCTTCAGCTCCACCACCTCGACGAGGTCGCGCTCGATCCAGCGGCCCGATACGACGAGCCCCGCCTTCTCGAGGCGCGGGCGCAGGTCGTTGTTCACCTCGAAGCGATGGCGGTGGCGCTCGCTGATCTCCGTCGCGCCGTAGGCCTTCGCCGCGACCGAACCCTCCTGCAGCTTGCAGGGGTACGCGCCGAGACGCATCGTCGCGCCCTTCTGCGTGACGCCGCGCTGCTCGGGCAGCAGATCGATCACCGGAAACTTCGTGTCCTTGTCGAACTCGGTCGAGTTCGCCTTCTCCATGCCGCAGACGTTCCGTGCGAACTCCACGGTCGCCATCTGCAGACCGAGGCAGATGCCGAAGAAGGGCACCTTCTTCTCGCGCGCGAACTTCACGGCCGAGATCTTCCCTTCGCTGCCGCGCTCACCGAAACCGCCGGGCACGAGCACGCCGTCCACCTCGGCGAGCGCCGCCTCAGCACCACCGACTTGCAGCTTCTCGGCATCGACGTAGACGATGTCGACCTTCGCGTCGTTCGCGGCGCCCGCGTGCTTCAGCGATTCATGCAGGCTCTTGTACGAGTCCTGCACGTCGGTGTATTTGCCGACGACGCCGATCGTCACGTGTTTCTTCGGGTGGCGCAGCTTCTCGACGAGCGTCTTCCACTGGTCGATGTTCGGACGGCCCGTCCAGATGCCGAGCTGGTCCACGACGCGCTGGTCGATGCCTTCCTGATGGAAGCCCTCGACGACGGCGTAGACCGTGTCGACGTCCGGCGCGCTGATGACGTCCGCCACGCCGACGTTGCAGAAGAGCGAAATCTTTTTCTTCAGGTCGTCGGGGACGGGGCGATCCGCGCGGCACACCAAAATGCCCGGCTGGATGCCGATCTCGCGCAGCTTCTGGACGGAGTGCTGCGTGGGCTTCGTCTTCATCTCGCCCGCGGCCGCGATCATCGGGACGAGCGTGAGGTGGATGTAGAGAACGTTCTCGGGACCGAACTCCGCACGGCATTGGCGAATCGCTTCGAGGAACGGAAGGCTCTCGATGTCGCCGACGGTGCCGCCAACTTCCGCGAGCAGGATGTCGTGGCCCTCGGCGGCCTTCTTGATGCGGGCCTTGATCTCGTCGGTGACGTGCGGAATGACCTGCACCGTTCCGCCGAGGTAGTCGCCGCGGCGTTCCTTCTGGATGACGGCGTCGTAGATCTGGCCGCTCGTGATGTTGTTCGCGCGGGCCATGCGCGTCTTGCCGAAACGCTCGTAGTGGCCGAGGTCGAGGTCGGTTTCCGCGCCGTCGTCGGTGACGAAGACCTCGCCGTGCTGGAACGGGCTCATCGTTCCCGGATCGACGTTGAGGTAGGGATCGAGCTTCTGGAACGTGACGTTCAGTCCACGCGCTTCCAGGAGCGCGCCGATCGACGCACTCGCGATGCCCTTGCCGAGGGAGCTGACGACGCCACCCGTCACGAAGATGTATTTCTGCTTCTGCGCCACGTTCTCTCCCTCTCCTGCCTACGCCTCGAGAATCGCCCGAACCTTCTCGAGGTCTTCCGCGGTGTCCACGCCCGGCTGCGCGCTCGCAACCTCGGCGACGTTGATTCGCATTCCGTTTTCCAGCGCGCGAAGCTGCTCCAGCAGCTCGCAAAGCTCCAGCGGCGTCGCGGGCATCCCGGCGAGCGCGAGCAGCGCCTCGCGGCGGTAGCCGTAGAGCCCGACATGGCGCCGCGCGGCCGCCCACCCTTCGCGCGGCGTGTTTTCGTCGCGACGAAAAGGGATCGCGGCGCGCGAGAAATACAGCGCGAAGCCGTTCCGGTCCGTCACCACCTTCACGACGTTCGGGTTGGCGAGATCGCGTTCGTCGCCGAGAGGCGCCATCACCGTGCCGATGCTCGCGCCCTCGGTGCGCGTCGCGCGGACGCACGCATCGATCGCCGCCGGATCGACGAGGGGCTCGTCGCCCTGCACGTTGAGCACGAGCTCGTGCATCGCGTACGCCGGCATGCGCGCGACTTCCGCGATGCGGTCCGTGCCGGTGCGATGGCTCTCGGACGTCATCACCGCGTCGCCGCCCGCGTTCCTCACCGCCTGAAGAATCTTCTCCGAGTCGGTGGCCACCACGACCGCGTCCACGGTCTTGGCGGCTTTCGCCCGCTCGTAGACGTGGACGACCATCGGCTTTCCAGCGATCCGTGCCAGGGGCTTTTCGGGAAGCCGTGTGGACTGAAGCCGAGCCGGAATGACCGCGAGGACCGCCATGAAAAACCCGCCGAACCTCGCAGAGTGTCCTCGGTTCGTCAACGAAACGCGCAGGCACGGGAGGCGTGGACGCGGATGCGACGGCGTTGGTATTCTTGCCGAACCCGCGCGAACGGCACTCCGCGCGATTTCGAGGGCCTCATGAGGATCGTCGCTGCGGCCGTCGTCGTACTCCTGTCGTTGGGCTGTGTCCCCGTCCGCGACAACCACCAGGATCCGGCCATCGCGCCGAAAGCGCTCCTGGTCATGGTGAACATCGGTCCGGGGGAGCTGTGTCCCGGCGGCGTTCTGACGATCCCCGCCCTCGACGAGTACGACACCACGACGGACGTCTCGCGCGGCCGATGTCTCGCCCTTGATGCACGTCCCTCGACGGACCCGCAGGGCGAGGACGACATCAAGGACTACCAATTCACCCTTCCTCCGGCCGTCGGCTTCCCCGAGGAACAAAAGTTCCTCAACACCACGGGACTTCTCGTGCTGAACGAGGACTACCGCCGTGCGATTCCCTTCGACCAGAACATCGAGTTCCGCGTCCGCGTGCGCGATCGCGACCACAACTTCAACCGCGCAGACGTCTCGGTAAAAGTGCGGAACGGCCGGCCGACTGCGGCGATCCGTTCGGGCTACTCGATTCCGATCGGCGGCCTGCCCTGGGCGCCGGGCATCCCGGCGCAGGTGGTCCTTGACGGAAGTCTGTCCTCCGACCCGGATGGCGATTTTCTACGGTACTGCTGGAGCGCGCCGGGAGTCCCGGAGACCTGCACCCCGGGCCCGGCCGGTCAGCGCTTCGTGTTCGACGCACCGCTCACCGAAGGCCGCAGCGTCGTGAAACTCCGGATCAAGGACGCGGAAGTCGGAGAGCTCGCCGACGGCAACATCCGGATCTCGCGCAGCGCGACCGCTTCGGTTTGGGTCGAGCGGCCGATTCTCTGGGAGACCGAGAGCGCCTCGTCGTCTCAGACGATGGAGCGACTCGATACGTCCGTTTTCTCGGGACCGAGCGGAATCGGCAGCGCCGTCGTTCTCCTCGAGGGGACTGCTCCGGTGTTCGTCGCCGAGATCAACACGCCCTTTCGCCTGCGCGCGTATTCCTATCCTGACGTCACTCCGGGTCCCGAATACGCGTATCCGGTGCCCACGCCGACCGGCGGAGCTTCGGACATCCTGCCGGATCACGCGCGCGATCGGGTGTGGGTGGTGCGGTCGATCAACGGAGCGGGCCCGAACGATCCGAACTTGATCGAGTCGACGTCCTTCGACATCGACTCCGGCCTGACGATCACGAGACGCGGCGCCACGCCGCCCCTGCCGCTCGCGGTCAGCTTTCGCGGATTCATCAGCGGTGTGGGCTCGAGCGGAGATCTCTGGATCGCGTCGCGCGACACCTCTGAGGTCACCAGCTTTTCAGGAGAGACGTTCGCGCCTCTTGCCCGGGAAATCCTCGACGGCGGCGTGACGATGGAGCTGGGCCAGCGTCCCGAGAGCCCGGAGATGTGGATGCTCGTTCAGGCCGCTGCGACGACCGAGTTCCAGGTGTACGGCACGGACGCCATTCCCGAGCGCTTCGACATCGGGCAGATTTCCGGGGCGACGTTCGCCTGGATCGATTCCACGGAGCTCTGGCTCTGGACATACGAGGAAGGGCTTCTGCGCCTCGACGCGGATGTCCTCCGGCAGTCGCTCGCCGACGGCCTCGCGGGAGAGACGGCCCTCGCGCTCGCAACCACGGCGACGCTGCCGCTCTATCCGGACACAGAGGCCATGTTCGTCGACGACGAAACCGGCGAGATCTACACCCAGTCCGCGCGGATCGGATCCGACTTCACGACGCACTTTTGGCCGTCGCTGCCTTCCTTCATCGACCCGGATGGATACATCTGGGTCTCCGACAACGCGGGGTTCCACCGGGCCCGCACGAGCGACTCCACGAAGAAGATGGAGGAGGCCTACAACCTGGGCGCACACAGCCCGAGCTTCGATCTCACCCACGGCTCGATATGGGCGTTCCTGAGCTCGCCCCCGACGATTCAGGAGATCACCAACGAAGGCTCGCTCGGCCGACGCATTCCGGCGATGGACTTCCCTACGGGTGCACGCCTCGTCGCGCCCTACGAGAACATCGCCGTCTCGGCGGACGGCGTCACCGGCTTCGGCATCGACCAGATCGCGACGGGATATGCCGTGGATCAGTTCGATCTCCGGCAGTCGCCGCCAGCGGCGATGACGATCGCCACCTACGACAGTCTCGGACCGAAGCAGCTGTACGCCTATGCCGGCATCCACGCGTCGCGCACGGCGACCGTTCCGTTCCTGTGGGCCGCGGAATACGACGCCACCGACATGTATCCGGTGCGTCTCTCGGAGGCCGGCACTTTCCGGGAAACGGGCATCACGATTCCGTCGTCGTTCGGCGACAACATCGCGGTGGTGGGCTCTGTCGTCGACGACGGAGCGTGCATCGCGACGATGACTCGAACCTTCGTGAGCGGATCGACCTTCACGCTGACCCTCCGCCTCTATCGGGCCCTCCCCGGCGCGGTGGCGCAGCAGCTCGACGTCCGCCAGTTCAACTACGTCACGGGAGCCGGCGGTGGCAGCAACTACCAGCTGCCTTTCGTCGCATCCACGCGCTCGCCCTCTGGTGGCGAGATGTGCTGGACCGGCCACGTTCGACAGACGAATCCGGCGACCAACGAGATTCTCACGGTGTTCGGCGCCGACAGCACCGGCACGATCCGATCCTTCACCTACACGAGCGCGATGGGAGAGACGGTCCGCGGCGTCACTCCCATCGGGTCCGATGAAGTCTATTTCGTGACCGGCACCCAGCGAATCCGGCGGCACACGCCGAACGGAACCGGCGTCATGGGCGGCCAGACGGCGCTCTTCGACTTCGATGAACTCAGCTCGAACTCGAGCTTCGCCACCGTGGGCGTGAAGAACTTCTGACGCGTCAGGCGCAGCGAACGGTCACGTTGTGCGTGTGGCCGTTCGCGCTCGAGAGCACGGTGACCTGGGAGTTCATTTGCAGCTGCGTGAAGTGCGCGGCCGTCAGCGTGACGTCGTGACCATGCATCACGTTCGCGCCGGTAATGTCGTACGTCTTCTGGATGCCCGCGTTGACGTCCGCCGCCGAGACAACCAGTGCATGCGAGTGCGGATTGCTGATCGTCACGATCGTGCCGTTCGCCGCGCAGTTTCCGGACGGTGTGGGCATCGGTGTCGGCGTCGCCGTCGGGGTTCCGGTCGGCGTTCCCGTCGGCGTGGGCGTGTTGGTGCCGTCGTCGTCGTCGCCCGGCGCGGTGTCGTCGTCATCGCCAGCGCAGCCGACGCCCAGAGCCACACCCGCCACCACCGCGGCTCCCGTCATCAGGAAGCGCTTTCGACCGATCGTCTTCATGCTCGGCCGAGCGTACGTTGCGGCCGGTCGTTTGTCGCGCCTCCGTGGGCGGTGTTACGATTTTCCTGTTTTCTCGCCGGGTTGCCTAGAGGGAGGCGGGCCTTACCGTGATGCTCTGTCCGGCCTGCAAGGCCGACAATCCGACCGGTGCCGTTCCCTGCCCGCACTGCGGGTCGCAGGGGACCATGATCATCCGTGACCCGGATCTTTTGGATCCGGATGCGGACACGTTCGAGAAATCCGGCGGCAAGGAACGCGACACGTTCAAGTACGACCGCGCCACCGCGCGCCAGGACTCGCTGATGGTGGCGACGATCGACGACATGAACACCGGCACCGGCACCGGCACGGGTGCCACGTCGCTCTCGGGAAGCCCGGTTGGCGAGATCACCGGACGATCCGGATCGCGCATCGGCACGTTCATCTCGAAGCGCTACGAGCTGATCCAGCTCCTCGGCAAGGGCGGCATGGGTCTCGTCTACAAGGCGAAGGACCACGAGCTCGACGAAGAGGTCGCGATCAAGCTCCTGCAGCCGGAGTACACGAGCGAGCTCTCCGAGATCGAGCGCCTCAAGCGCGAGATCGTGACCGCGCGACGCATCACGCACCCGAACGTCATCCGCATCCACGAGTTCGGAATGGACGACGAGAGCGGCGAGGCGTTCATCTCGATGGAAGTGCTGCCCGGCGGCTCGCTCGAAGAGGAGATGCGCGGTGGCGTCCTGCCGATGAATCGCGCGATCAACATTGCGATCGGCATCTGCGAGGGGCTCGGCAGCGCCCACGAGCAGGGCATCATCCACCGCGACCTGAAGCCGGAGAACGTGCTCTTCGCCGCGGACGGCCGCGCAAAGCTCGTGGACTTCGGCCTCGCGCGCACGGCGGGATCGACGCAGCACACGGTCTGGGGCGTCACCGGCACGCCACGCTTCATGAGCCCCGAGCAATCGCTCGGCGGCCCGGCGACCCCCCGCACCGACGTCTACTCGATGGGTGTCGTGCTCTTCCAGCTTTTCACCGGACAGTTTCCGTTCGACGGTCGAAACATCGAGGAGCTCGCGCAGAAACACGCGGAGGACCCGCCGCCGAAGCCGCGCTCGCTGCGAAAAGAGATCCCCGCGCGGCTCGAGACGATCATCCTGCGCGCTCTCGAGAAGGATGCGCAGAAGCGCTGGCGCAACGCGAACGAGATGGCGGTCGAGCTTCGCGGACTGAAGGAAGCGAGCAATCCCGGGACGTCACGTCCGGCGGAGCCGAAGTCGTCCGGACAGGACTCGACGATCCTCATCCGCGCCGAGGACGTCGACGCGCCGACGTCGGACTCCACCGTGATCGGACCCGCGATCGGAACGGGGCGCGCCGCGCCGGAGCGGGAGCGCGGCAGCAATCTCGCCGCGCGCGAGGCCAGCAATCCGGGGGCGCGGCTTCCGACAAACGAGCCGCGCCGCGAACCGAGCAACACGGGGCGGAACCCCGTGGAGCGCTTCCCGCGCGAGCCGAGCCCGTCGAACCGCATCCCGAGCGGCACGCCTTCGCGCGAACCCAGCTTTGCCTCCGGGCGTCCCACGCAGCCCCCGCTACGGCCCAGCCTCCAGGGGCCGCCAACCGAGCCGCGTCCGCGTGTGAAGCGCCTCACGACGAGCCGCGTGATCCTCTATGGCGGCGCGCTCCTCTTCGCCACGGCGGTACCCGTGGTCGGCTACTTCCTGAGCGAGTACCTCTCGACGTTCTTCAAGAAGTAGCCGGCTGGTATACTCGGGGTTCGTGCGCGTCACTCGTCGGACCGCCCTCGCCCTCGTTGCTCTGGGTGTCTTCGTTGCCGGTGGCGCCTGCCGCCGCGGCGAGACGCCGCCGCCTCCTCGCGCCGCACTGCGAGCGACGCTCGTAGCCGTTCAGGGCGACGTTCGCCTGAAGCGTGCCGCGGCGAACGACTACGCGCCGGCCGCGCGCGGGACGTCGCTCGCGGTCGACGATCGCCTGGAGACCGGCGCCGCGGGACACGCCACGCTTCTCTTCGACGACGGCACGACCGCCGTGATGACCCCTCGATCGCTCGTCTCGATCGAGCCCGCCTCGAAGGTTGGCGGCAACGGCGCGCTTCAGGTTCGCAGCGGACGCGTCGATCTCGACATCGTCGCGCGCGGCGACGACCAGTTCCGCCTCCACACCGCGGGAGCGGAAGCCAGCGTTCCCGCCCGCGAAATCACCGTCGTCGGAGCCACGAAAGGCGGTGCGAAATGAAACTCGCCGCGATTCTCCTCTTCTCGGCCACTCTCCTTGCGGCCGCTCCGCCGACGGAGGGCGACGTCTCCGCCGCGATCAAGCGCGCGCAGCTCGCGGTCGATGCGGCCGTGCAGGGTCCGTCGCGCTCCGCCGCCGAAGCGCGTCTGCAGGACGCGGAGACCGCCTTCCTGGAAGGCCGCTTCGACGATGCCGTCAAAGCCATCGCCGACGCGGAGCGCCTCGTGTCGCTGCCGACGGCACGCGTGACGGTCGTCGTGGATTCGACGAACGG
>Ga0163152_10002502_pt1 | contig 25986 bp, 16 predicted proteins | sample OliLakLV19MP8IB2_FD_148635 | JGI IMG/M metagenome (GOLD analysis project Ga0163152, IMG submission 148635) | Freshwater microbial mat bacterial communities from Lake Vanda, McMurdo Dry Valleys, Antarctica - Oligotrophic Lake LV.19.MP8.IB-2 | ecosystem: Environmental > Aquatic > Freshwater >...
GTGGAGAAGAGCCTGACTCCGTACTCTCCGCCGCTTTGGAATCGAGACCGACCCCGGCCTCCTCCGCGAATCGCAACGCTCGCAAAGCGGGGTACGGAGTCAGGGTACGGAGTCAGGCTCTCCTCCGCCGCTTTGGAATCGAGACCGACCCCGGCCTCCTCCGCGAACCGCAACGCTCGCAAAGCGGTGGAGAAGAGCCTGACTCCGTACTCTCCGCCGCTTTGGAATCGAGACCGACCCCGGCCTCCTCCGCGAACCGCAACGCTCGCAAAGCGGCGGAGGAGAGCCTGACTCCGTACTTTTGGAATCGAGACCGACCCCGGCCTCCTCCGCGAACCGCAACGCTCGCAAAGCGGCGGAGGAGAGCCTGACTCCGTACTTCCGTACTGCGGACTCGCTAGCATCCGCGACCCGCGCGACGCGTTCGCGCCGAGAGGAAGTTCGCTTGGGTCACGCCACGCCCCCCCCGCAGGCACCGCAGCCGGTCGCCGAGCACAAGCCCTACATCCCCGCGAACCAGGACATCCCCGAGTTCACGCCGAAGGCGGTGATCTTCGGCGCGATCTTCGGGATCCTGTTCGGCGCCTCGACGGTCTATCTCGCGTTGAAAGCGGGATTGACCGTCTCGGCGTCGATCCCGATCGCGGTGCTCTCGATCAGTCTGCTGCGCAAGTTCGGGCGCTCGACGATCCTCGAGAACAACATCGTCCAGACGATCGGCTCGGCCGGGGAGAGCGTCGCCGCAGGCGTCGCCTTCACCATCCCCGCGCTGTTGTTCCTCTCGACCGGCGCGAACGGTCAGGACTACTTCAACTACTTCACGATCTTCACGCTCGCGGCCTGCGGCGGGATCCTCGGCGTGCTCTTCATGGTGCCGTTGCGGCGATCGCTGATCGTCGCGGAGCACGGCACGCTGCCCTACCCGGAAGGCACGGCGTGTGCCGACGTGCTCATCGCCGGCGAGAAGGGCGGGAGCATGGCCAAGGTCGTGTTCCAGGGCGTCGGTCTGGGCGTGCTCTACAACGTCCTCATGAAGGTCGCCGGCCTCTGGAAAGAGGCGCCCGCGTTCATCAGCGCGAAGACTTCGACTCTCCCGAACGCGACGGTCTCCGGTGAGCCGACATCCGAGTACCTGGGCGTCGGGTACATCCTCGGACCGAAGGTCGGCGGGATCATGGTGTCGGGCGCGATCCTCTCGTGGATCGTCCTGATCCCGCTCTTGACGCTGCTCGTTTCCGAAGCGGACGTCGTGGCGGATCTCGTGGCGCTCGGCCGCAGTCCCGAAGTGATCGCGAAGATGTCGGGACCGCGGATGTTCTACGAAGCGTACGTCCGCTACATCGGCGCCGGCGCGGTCACGATGGCGGGCATCATCACGTTGATCCGCACGTCGCCGACGATCGTGCGCGCCGTCAAGGAGTCGATGGCGAGCATGGCCGCGCGCAAGAGCGGCGGCGCGGCTGTCCTGCGCACGGATCGCGACATCCCGATGCCGGTGGTCGCGATCGGCGCACTCGCGCTCGTGGGCGTGATCGCAGCGCTCCCGATCCTGCCCGGCGGATTCGGCGGCAAGGTCGTGATGGCCGTGCTCATGCTCGTATTCGGCTTCCTGTTCGTGACCGTGAGCTCGCGCATCGTCGGCATCATCGGCAGCTCGTCGAACCCGATCTCGGGGATGACGATCGCGACGCTCCTCGGCACGGCGCTCGTCTTCGTCACGGTGGGGATGGGGGGCGAGATGTACCAGCCGGTCGCGCTGTCCGTCGGCGCGATCGTGTGCATCGCCGCCGCCAACGCCGGCGCGACGAGTCAGGACTTGAAAACCGGATTCCTCGTCGGCGCGACGCCGATCCGACAGCAGATCGGGCTCATCGTCGGCGTGCTCGTGTCGGTCCTCGCGATCGGTTTCACGATGCAGCTCCTCGACACCGGCATGGCGCCCGAGGGCATGGCGCACGGCATCGGCACGGACAAGCTGCCCGCGCCGCAGGCGACGCTCATGGCGACCGTCATCAAGGGCGTCATGTCGCAGAACCTGCCCTGGGGTTACATCCTCGTCGGCGCGGGACTCGCGACCGCCGTGTGGCTCGTCGGCGTCTCGCCGCTGGCCTGGGCCGTCGGCGCGTACTTGCCGTTCGCGACGAGCTTCACGATCTTCCTCGGCGGTCTGCTGCGCGGATACGTCGACAAGAAGACGGGCGCCACGGCCGAGAGCGAGATCTCGTCCGGGATGCTCTTCGCGACGGGGCTCGTCGCGGGCGGTTCGCTGACGGGCGTCGTCGTGGGGGCGCTGTCCGCCAAGGACGTCGACGTCGACGGCAAGTCCGTGCCGCTCGTCGATTGGCTCGCATCCGGCGGACACGGGATGCAAATGGCGATGGCCGAGTCGTTCGGCGAGTTCGCGCCCGATGTCTTCTCCGCGTTGATGTTCGGGCTGCTCGGCTTCGTGCTCTACCGCATCGCCACGAAGAAGTAGGTGGCGGGCTTTCGTCCGCACATCGGGCCCGAGGAAGCGCTGCCGGAACTCACGGCGCGCGCGCTGATCCTCGGCGCGGTGCTGGGCATCGTCTTCGGCGCGGCGTCGACGTATCTCGCGTTGCGCGTCGGCCTCACGGTGTCGGCGTCGGTGCCCATCGCCGTGCTCGCGGTCTGGGCCATCAAGCGGCGCAACGGCGAGCGCGCGATCCTCGAGCACAACATCGTTCAGACGACGGGATCGGCCGGTGAATCCGTCGCGGCCGCGGTCGTTTTCAGCGTGCCGGCCTTGCTCTTCCTCGGTTGGCCACTCGAGGTCGGCCTCACGACGCTGATCGCGATCACCGGCGGATGCCTGGGCGTGTTGATGATGGTGCCGCTCCGGCGCTACTTGATCGTCAAGGAGCACGGGACCTTGCGCTATCCCGAGGGCAAGGCCTGCGCGGAGATCCTGAAGGCGGGCGAGAAGGGCGGCACGAGCGCGAAGAAGGTCTTCATCGGCCTCGGTATCGGCGTCCTGTTCAAGTCACTGCAAGCGGTGTTCGGCGGCGTGAAAGCCTCGCTCGCGAGCGCAGTCCCGGGCTTTCGCGGAGCCGAGGTCGCCTGTGATGTGGCGCCCGAGCTCATGGGCGTCGGCTACATCATCGGCTGGCGCACGAGCCTGATGATGGTCGCGGGTTCGCTGCTCGCGTCGTTCGTGCTGATCCCGGCGATCGTGGTGTTCGGGTCGGGCCTCACGTCGCCGCTCGCGCCGGCGACGATGCTGATCTCCGCGATGTCGCCCGGCGAAGTCTGGTCGAACTACATCAAGCACATCGGCGCGGGCGCGGTCGCCGCGGGCGGCGTGTTCGCCCTGGCGCGCGCGATGCCGTCGATCTGGACGTCGCTCGCGGCGTCCGTCGGCGCGCTGCGCGGCGGGGGCAGCGCGCAGAGCACGGTTCGCACGGACCGCGACACGCCCGTCGTCGTGCTCGCGGTCGGCGCGCTGGCGATCGTCACGTTCATCTGGCTCGTCCCCGCGTTCGAAATGACGCTGCTCGGCGCGGTGCTCATCCTGTTCCTTGGTTTCCTGTTCAGCGTCGTCAGCTCGCGCATCACCGGCGAGGTCGGCTCGAGTTCGTGCCCGCTGTCGGGCATGACGATCGGCGTACTCATGGCGACGTGCGGGATCTTCCTGCTCACAGGCCGCGAGGGCTCGGAGTACGCGCGTCTCGCGCTGATCGTCGGCGCCGTCGTGTGCATCGCGATCAGCAACGCAGGCACGTGCTCGCAGGATTTGAAGACCGGATATCTGCTGGGCGCGACGCCGGTGAAGCAGCAGGGCGCGCTGCTCGTGGGCGTCATCACGTCGGTGCTGGCCGTCGGGTGGACCACGTGGCTCCTGAACCGTGCCGAGACGACCGAGACGCGGCCGGCGAGCGCGATCGTCTTCGCGCCGGAGTTCATCGAGCGCAGTCCGGTCACCGAGAGCGTCGTCGATGGCAAGACCTACGCGTTCGTCACCGTGCGTCCCGACGACGGCCTGCAGATCGCGACCGGTACGTACCTCACGGATCCCGCGACGCGCGAAGTCGCGTGGCTGCGCGAGGACGGCATCGGCGCGGGACGGCTGCAAGCGCCGCAAGCGAAGTTGATGGCGACCGTCATCGACGGCCTCTTGAACCACCGCTTGCCGTGGGACCTGATCCTGATCGGCGTCGCGATCGCGGTGTTCGTCGAGCTGCTCGGGTTCCGCTCGCTGACCTTCGCGGTCGGTGTCTACCTGCCGCTCGCGTCCACGATGCCGGTCTTCCTCGGCGGCGTCGTGCGCTGGATCGCCGACCGTAAGTTCCGGCGCGAGCCCGACGCGGAGGACGAGCCCGAGGGCACGCTGTGGTGCTCGGGTCTCATCGCCGGCGCGTCGATCCTCGGCATCCTCGCTGCGATGCAGTCCTTCCTGCCGGGCTTCGACAAGGAGACGTTCCTGCATCCGTCGCTGGCGCTCCTGGCGGCGCTGCCGACGTCGTCCACCGACTGGTTCGGCGTGGTCGTGCTCGTCGCGATCGGCTTACTGATGTTCCGCGGCGCGCGTCCGAGTCGCGCGGAGTGATGCGCGCCCGAGCGCCGCGCTGGCAGCATTCCGACAGGACGCGCATGCCGCGTGCGTTCGCGGTTCGCCTATCGTGCGCGCTCCCCAGGTCTTCTCCGGACCCCGCGCAAGCCCGTGAAGCAGCCGCGGTTCCCGTTGTGCGTGCGCAAATAGGCGCGCGCGGTTCGAGCTAGGGCCAGGCCGGCGTCAACGGCTACGGCACCGAGGCGCGGATCCTGCCCGCGGCCTCGAGCTCGGTCTCGGCGAACAACCTGTCGTTCGTGTGCCAAGCGTTCCCGGGCCAGAATCCAGGCATCCTGATCGCGGGGACGTCGCAGGCGCAGGTGCCGTTCGGCGGCGGGATCCTGCGCCTCGGCGCGCGCTCGGTCGCGAATCGGATCGCGACGTAGGCGCCGAACTTCGCGGCGGGCACGGGCCTGCAGGTCACGCCCGGCACGACCTTTGATTTCCAGGTCTTCTATCGCGACCTCACGTTGCCCGGCGGCGCGGGCTTCAACCTCACGGACGCGGTCGCGATCCCGCTGACGCCCTGAACGCGGCGCGGGCGTGCGTTAGGCTGCGCGCCCCGCATGTCGACGCCGCGCATCTCGGTCTGCATCCCGACTTGGAACGGCGAGCGCGACCTCGCGCGGCTCCTGCCGGCCCTCGCGCGGCAACGCGTCGCCAGCGGATTCGAGATCGTGGCGATCGACTCGAGTTCGACCGACGGTTCCCGCGCGGCGCTCGAACGTGCCGGCGCGCGTGTCGCGACGATCCAACCGCACGAGTTCGGTCATGGGCGCACGCGCAACGAACTCGCGCGGATGGCTCGCGGAGAGATCGTGGTGTTCATTTCGCAGGACGCCGAGCCGCGCGACGAGGACACGCTCGCGATGCTCTCCGATGCGCTCACCGATCCACGGACTGCGGGAACGTTCGCGCGCCTCTTGCCGCGTCCCGACGACGATCCGTTGACCGCGCGGACAGCTCTCGATCATCCCGACGCGAGCGATCTCGCGTGGGTGGGCGACCCTGGTTCGGCACACGTGCGCTTCAACGACGTGGCCAGCGCGATTCGGCGCTCGATCCTTCTGGAGACGCCGCTTCCCGACATCGCGTTCGGCGAGGACGTCGCCTGGGCTCGCGCCGTCCTCGCGCGCGGTTTCCGCGTGAAGTTCGAACCGCGCGCCGTCGTTTTTCACGCGCACAGCTACACGCCGAAGCAGGCCTTCGAGCGTTATCGCGTCGACGCCGAGTTCCAACGCCTGACGTTCGGCCGAGTCGTGCGACCGCACGCGTTCTCCGTCGCGAAAGGCCTCGTTCACGAACTTCGCGCCGACATTGCCTACATGGCACGGCACGGCGGCTGGTCCCACTTGCCGCGCGCTTTCGAGCTGCGTGCCGCGCAGGTTCGCGGTCAGCGCGTCGGCAGCCGGGGATAGTCGAGCGGCCCCCTGGCTACGGCCGGTCCGGGCCGCTCCAATGGTCCGTCCCGTTCGTCCGACAAGCCTCCGATGCGCCCCCTCCGCTCGATCTCCGTCCTGATGCCCACGTGGCAAGGGCTCGAGTTCCTGGAGCGCGTTCTCGGCGCACTGGCGGCCCAGCGCTGTTCGCTGCCGTGGGACTTCCGCGCCATCGATTCGGGTTCGACGGACGGCACGTACGAGCTCCTCGCGGCTTGGTCGAACCGCTTCCCCGTCCCGTTCACTTTCGAGCGCATCGACGGCGTCGAATTCGACCACGGCGACACGCGCAACTTGCTCGCGGCGCGCAGCACGGGCGATCTGCTGGTCTTCCTGACGCAGGACGCGATCCCGAGTTCGGCGGAGTGGTTGGAGCAGCTCGCGGCGAATTTCCAGGACGAGCGCGTCGGCGCCGCGTACTGCCGCAACGTGCCGCGACCCGATGCGCGCCTGCTCACGAGGATCTTCAGTGCGAGCGACCTGGGCTACCAGGCCGGCCGTCGCGAAGTGCGACTGCCCGACGCCGCGACCTACGCGCGGATGAACGCGCACGATCGGCGCGTGCTCTACAACTTCAACGACGTCGCCAGCGCGCTGCGACGCGAGCTGTGGGAGCGCCATCCGTTCCCGCGCACGTGGTTCGGCGAGGACATCCTGCAAGCGCGCGCGATCCTCGAGGCCGGATTCACCGTCGTCTACGACGACGAAGCGACGGTCGAGCACAGCCACGACTACTCGCCCGAGGAGACGCGGGCGCGGGCCACGATCGACGGACGTTTCAACGCCGAGTGGCTCGATCGCGTCTGCGTGGCGTCGAGGGACGACGCGCGGATCCTCGAGAAGCGCGTGCTCGAGGACGACAAGCGCGCGCTCGAGGCCGAGGGGTTGTCCGACGAGGCCTTGGGATCGCTCTTGGTCGAGGCCGCACGGCTGCGCGCGGCGGCGTTCGAGGGTCTGCACGACGGCGGACGCACCGAGAAGCGGCTCCCGGGATCGCGCATGCTCACGCGGTCACGACTCAAGATCCTCTACGTCGTGCACGGCTTCCCGCCGGACACGTGGGCCGGCACCGAGGTCTACACGCTGAACCTCGCGCGCGAGATGCGCGCGCTCGGTCACGACGTCGTGGTGATGACGCGCGCACCGGCGAAGGTTGCCGTTGCCGAGGGCGGTCCGGCCGATTTCAGCGTGCACGAGGACACGTTCGAGGACTTGCGCGTGCTGCGCATGACGAATCGACTCGCGCACCGTCGGCTTTCCGACGGATATCGCGACGAGCGCGCGGAAGCCGCATTTCGACGCGTTTTGGCGCTCGAAATACCGGACGTCGTGCACTTCCAGCACCTGATCCACCTCGGTGCGGGCCTCGTCGAGGTCGCGAAGGAGGAGGGCTTCCCGACGCTGCTCACGATCCACGACTACTGGGCTCTGTGCGCGCGCGTGCAGCTCATTCGGCCTGACGGCGTGCGTTGCGAAGAGAACCAGGGCGCGGGCTGCTTCCTGTGCGTCAAGGAGAAGCACTACGACAAGATCGGCGCGGCGCGCATCGCCGGATCCGTGCTCGGCCCTGTCGCCGAGCTCGCCGCGGGACTCGCCGGGAAGGACGACTTCAAGCAGTTGATGGATCGCCACGAGTTCGTGCCCGCGGCGTACGCGGCGGCCGACTTGCGCGTTTCGCCCAGCCGTTTCCTGCGGCGCAAGTACGTCGAGACCGCGGGCTTCGATCCGCACACCTTGATCTACTCGGCGAACGGGATGCGCACGGATCACGTGCGCGCCGTCGCGAAGAAACCCGATCCCGCGGGCCGCATGCGTTTCGGATTCGTGGGTTCGCTCGTCTGGTACAAGGGCGGCGCGACGATGCTGGAAGCCATGCGTCGACTCGCGGGGAAACCGTGCACGTTGAACGTGTTCGGCGACTTCAAACCCGAGTCCGATGCGCACCACGCCGAGTTGAAGGCGCACGCCGGATCGAACGTCGTGTTCCGCGGTCGTTTCGACAACGCGAAACTGGCCGAGGTCTACGCCGAGATCGACGTGCTCATCGTGCCGTCCGTGTGGTTCGAGAATGCGCCGATCACGATCCACGAGTCGCACATGCTCGGTACACCGGTCGTCGCGTCGAACATCGGCGGGATGGCCGAGTTCGTGCGCGACGGCGTCGACGGCCTCCACTTCCAAGTGGGTGACGCGGACGACTTGGCTCGGACGCTCACGCGATTCCTCGACGAACCGACTCTGATCTCGCAGCTTTCGCGCGACTTCTTGGCGGTCAAGACGATCCAGGAGGACGCGGTGGCGACGCAGTTTCGCTACCGACAGCTGGCAGCGTCCGCGCTGGCGCGCACCGGCGAGTCGGGCGAGCGCGTCCTGGTCGATTCACCGGGGATCCAGACCGCGTCGCGCGAAGGCGGCGTCGAACAGCAGGGTGCCGACATGTTGCTCTTGCGCGCGCGCGCGCGCTCGGCGGTCGAATACGACCTCTTCGGCGCGGGCGGTGGACGCCGACGCATTCACGTCGACCAGTTCGCGCTCGGCGCGGAATCGACGCTCGAGCTCGGCGCGCGCGTCCTCGTCGACGGCGCGCACGTCGGTGACGTGCCCGCTCGAACTTCGGGCGGACGTGACGGACCGCTCTCGCACACGATCGAGTTGGACCTGCCGCGCGAAGCACGCCGCTTGCGCATCGAGACTCTGAAAGTCGGGCGCGACGAGACGCATGCGCGGGTGCTCCGCGTGCGCGTCGTGAGCGTTCCGCGAGACTCAGGGAAGTCACGGTGAAGCGGATCCTGAAGAAGCTCGTCGGCGGGGGTGCAGCGGAGATCGGAACTCCGCCGTCCTTCGCGACCCCGACCTCGAACGCGCCCGATCCGGTGCTCGTCGTGCAACCGGGCGGTCCGATTTCGGTGAAGGATCTTCCGCGCGCGTCGATCGTCATCCTGAACCTGAACGGCAAGCACCACTTGAAGGGCTGCTTCGAGAGCTTGGCAGCGCTCGACTATCCGAAGGATCGGCTCGAGGTCGTCCTCGTCGACAACGGCAGCGACGACGGCAGCGTCGAGGAGATGCGCGCCAAGCACGCTTGGGTCCGCCTCGAGCGCAACGAACGTAACGTCGGTTTCGCCGAGGGTTGCAATCAAGGTGCGCGCCTCGCGACGAAGCCCGAAGTGCTCGTCTTCCTGAACAACGACATGCGCGTCGCGAAGCCGTGGCTCAAAGAGCTCGTCGCGCCGATCGTGCGCGGCGAATGCGCGGCTACGACCGCGAAGATGTACTCGTGGGACGGCAAGGTCATGAACTCGGCCGGCGGCGGCATGAACTTCCACGGCATCGGCATCCAGCGCGGATACGGCGTCGAGCCCGGCCCGGACTTCGACGTGCCCGTGAAGACCCTCTTCGCCTGCGGCGGCGCGATGGCGATGTCGGCCGACGTGTACGCGGACGTGGGCGGCTTCGACTCCGAGTTCTTCGCGTACTACGAGGACGTCGATCTCGGTTGGCGAACGTGGGTCCAAGGTCACGAGACGCGCTACGTTCCGACGTCCGTGTGTTGGCACCACCACTCGAGCACGAGCAAGCGACTTCCGGCCGAGATGGTGCGCCTCCTCCAGACGCGCAATCCGCTGCTCGCTTGTTTCAAGAACTACGACGACGCGAATCTGCGCTCGATCCTAGGCCCGATGCTGGCGTTGCACGCGCGTCGCACGTGGATGGTCTCAGGATTGCACCAGCGCGACGAAGAATTCCGCATCGAAGCCGCGACCAACCCGAAGTCGGGGTTCTTCCAGCGCATGGTGGAGAAAGCGCACGCCAAGCTGGACGAGGAAGTCTCCGTGCGCCGCATCGCGGCCGCCGATCTGATCGGCGTCAACGACTTGCTCGGCCGCTTCGATCACTGGATGGCGCGGCGCGGGAGCGTGCAGAAGAAACGTCGTCGCGCCGACGCCGAGATCTTCCGCCTGTTCCTGAAGCCGCGTTGGTGCATCGAGGGCGAGAAGGGTTACGCCGAACTCCAGAAGGGGATGAGTACCTTCTTCGGCATCGACTCCACGTTTCCACCGGACACGCTGCCGGATCCGAAATCATGAGGTGTGCCCGTTGAAGCTGTCCGTGGTGATCCCCGTCTACAACGAGGAGAAGACGCTCGCGGAGATCGTCCGTCGCGTTCAAGCGACTCCGTTCGAGAAGGAAATCGTGCTCGTGAACGACGGTTCGCGCGATCGCTCGCGCGAGATCATGGAGCAGTTGGCGCGCGAGCATCCGAACGTGAGGTGCTTCCACCACGAGGTGAACTCGGGCAAGGGCGCGGCGCTCTCGACGGGATTCACGAAGGTCACGGGCGACATCGTCCTGATCCAGGACGCTGACCTCGAGTACGACCCCAACGATTATGCGGCGCTGCTCGTGCCGATTCTGGAGGGCAAGGCCGACGTCGTGTTCGGCAGTCGCTTCCTCGGCGGTCGCTACGCGCGCGTCCACCTGTACTGGCACTACCTCGGCAATCGCATGCTGACCACGGCGTCGAACATGTTCACGAACCTGAACTTGTCCGACATGGAGACCTGCTACAAGGTCTTCCGACGCGAGGTGGCTGATCGAATCCAGATCCAGTCGCGCACGTTCGCGGTCGAGCCCGAGTTCGCCGCGAAGGTCGCGAAGCTCCGTGCGCGCGTATACGAAGTCCCGATCAGTTATGCGGGCCGCGACTACTCCGAGGGCAAGAAGATCGGGTTGAAGGACGCCTTCATCGCGCTGTGGGCGATCGTGCGCTGGAGTGTGTTCCATCGCATGGAGCCGCTGAAGCGCGGTTGATGTCGTCGTGGACGCGCCGGAGCCGTCGCTCTCTGCCATGGACACGCCGGAGCCGTCGCTCTCTGCCGTGGACGCGCCGGAGCCGTCGCTCTCTGCCGTGGACGCGCCGGAACCGTCGCTCTCTGCCGTGGACGCGCCGGAGCCGTCGCTTTCTGCCGTGGACGCGCCGGAGCCATCGCTTTCCGCGCGGCCCGCGCTGCTCCTCGCGACGGCGCTGTGCGCGTTCGCAGCGAACTCGCTCCTGTGCCGCGCCGCGCTCGAGACCGGCGCGATCGACGCGGCGAGCTTCACCGGCGTTCGACTCGCGTCGGGAGCGGTCGTCGTGTCGCTCTTCGTGCGTGCGCGCGGCGAACAGATCGGAAGCGGCGGCGCGCGCGCCGGGCTCGCGCTGTGCGCGTACGCCGTCGCGTTCTCGCTGGCCTACCTGCGCATCCCAGCCGGGACCGGCGCGCTGATCCTATTCGGCGCGGTGCAGGTGACGATGGTCGGCAGCGGGCTCGCGCGCGGAGAACGACTGCTCCCGCGGCAGTGGGCGGGGATGCTGCTCGCGCTCGCGGGACTGTGCGCGCTGCTCAGGCCGGGTCAGGCAGCGCCCGACCTGCGCGGCGCGGCACTGATGGCGACCGCGGGAGTCGCGTGGGGCGTCTACTCGCTGCTCGGTCGCGGCAGCGCGCGTCCGCTGGCGGCGACGGCGCACAACTTCCTGTGGAGCGTGCCGCTCGTCGCGCTGTTCGTGTTCGTGGAGCGCGATCACCTCCACGCGAGCCCACGCGGCGTCGTGCTGGCCGTGGCGTCGGGCGCGATCGCTTCGGGCCTCGGCTACGCGATCTGGTACGCGGCGCTGCGTCACGTCAGCGCCTCGCGCGCGGCGATCGCGCAACTCATCGTGCCTGTGCTCGCGGCGCTGGGCGGAGTCCTCGTTTTGCGCGAAGCCCCGTCCGCGCGCCTGTTCGTCTGCGGCGCGGTCGTGCTGTGCGGCGTCGCGATCGCGATCGCGCCCCGCGCCGCGGCGAACCCCGCGCGCGGGTGAGCGAGTCCGACCGTCCGGGTGGCAGCCCGGTCCGGTGCCGAGATCGCGAATCGGTCGACTCCGCGCCACGGCGTCCCACGCATACGGTCCTCGGTTCCCTGGGCGGGCCTTTCCTGGGATGCGTCCATGACGGACGCGTCGAGCGATCGCGTCCATCCGACGGTTCCGCGCGCCATTCCTTGCGGCTCGCCCGAGCGGGTGTACGATTGTCGTCGACGTGGGCTGGTTTAGAGCAGGTTCTTCGCAGGCGCTCGAAGGCTCGGCCTTTCGCGCAACCCGAGAGCGCATGGCCGCGATGCGCTTCCACGAGCGATGCGCCGCCCGATGAACTCCGCTTCTCTTTCATCCCAGACGCTCGCGCGCGTGCTGCTCTCCAGGGAGGCGGCCCGCTATAGCGCCGACGCTGGGCTGCCGATCTCTCTCCACGCGGCACGGGTCTGCGAAGTCCTGCGGACCGTCCTCACGGCCTTTGCCGGATCTGCCGGTTACCGCGCCCTGCTCGCGCGAGCGCTGGTGTTGGCGAAAGCCGACTCCACGGTGTTCGCTTCCGTTCACGTTAGCAAGGACGGGACTTTGGCCGGCGTCGAAGCGTCCGTCGAAGCGTCCGTCGAGGGCACGCATGGACGCTTGTCGCAATGCGGTTGCGAGGACGGGCCAGTGCTCGTCGCTCATCTGCTGGATCTGCTGATCGCCTTGATCGGTCGGTCTCTGACGTTGCGCTTGGTTTCGGACGCGTGGCCGGACGCGCCCGTGGAAAGCTGGAATTCGCTGATTCAAGGCGCGGAAAAATCATGAGCCCGAACAACAAGGTCGTCATCAGGAAGCTCGCGACCGGAGTGCCCGGCCTTGACGAGTTGCTCGGGGGCGGTCTGCCCGAGTACAGCTTCAACATCATCGCGGGATCGCCCGGGTGCGGAAAGACCACGCTCGCGCACCAGATCATGTTCGCCAACGCGACGCCCGAGAAGCCAGCGCTCTACTTCACGGTGCTGGGCGAACCGGCCATCAAGATGCTGCGCTACCAGCAGCAGTACTCCTTTTTCGATCAGGATCGGATCAACAGCTCGGTTCGCTTCGTCAACCTCAGCGAGTTCGTGTTGGAGAAGGACCTGGATGCTGTGCTCGCGCAGATCGTCCAGGAAGTCGAGGCCGTGGGCCCCGGAATCGTGGTCGTGGATTCCTTCCGCTCTGTCGCGCGCAAGTCGCGGGCCAATGGCGGAGAGGTGGAACTCCAGGCGTTCATCCAACGGCTCGCGCTGCACTTGACCAGCTGGCAGGCGACCACGTTCCTGATCGGCGAGTACACCGAGGGGGAGCTGCGCGACAATCCCGTGTTCACCGTCGCCGACGGGCTCCTGTGGCTGCACCAGGCAGCCGATCGCAACTCCATCGTGCGCAAGCTGCAGGTCGTCAAGCTGCGCGGTCAGGCTTCCGTGCCCGGATTGCACACGTTCCGCATCACGGCGGACGGGGTGCAAGCCTTCCCACGCACGTTCGGGCTGGACCACCAGTGCAGCGAGCCGAAGGCAACACACCTCTTGTCGACCGGCATCCCCGAACTGGACGCGATGCTCGGCGGCGGCGTTCCGTCGGGACACAGCCTCCTCGTGGCCGGCCCGTCGGGCGCGGGCAAGTCGATCCTGGGCCGGCAATTCATCGCCGAGGGCTTGCGTCACGGCGAGCCCGGCATCGTCGCCGTGTTCGAGGAGATGCCCGACGAGTACGTGGCCGCCGCGAGGAGGATGGGGATGGACCTCGAGACGCCGCGGAAGGCCGGCAACTTGGAGGTCATCTATCTGCGACCGTTGGACCTCTCGGTGGACGAGACGGTGCACGAGGTCGTGGCCGCGGTGAAGCGGACGAAGGCGAAGCGCCTCGTGATCGACTCGCTGGTCGGCTTCGAGATGGCGCTGGCGCCCGATTTCCGTACGGACTTCCGCGAGTCGCTGTACCGCATGATCTCGGCGCTCACGCGCCTCGGCGTGACGATCCTTTCGACGGTCGAGGTCGAGGAGTCGTTCAGCTCCATGGGTCTGTCGAACTTCACGATCTCGTTCCTCACCGACGGCATCATCCGTATGCGCTACGTCTCGATCGACGGCCAGTTGCGGCGGATGTTGATCGTCGTCAAGGTGCGCGGCGGCCGGCACAGCATCGACATGCGCGAGTTCGAGGTCACATCGACCGGCATCGCGATCGGCAAACGACTGCAGGGCTACCGCGGCCTGACGACCGGCATCCCTGAACCTTGGGGCCGCAGCCTAACGAGCATAGCGAGCTCCTTGGGCGAGCCTGGAGGCGGGCCGTAGTTCGCTCACGCGCGGAGCGCAGGCAGGTAGACCCATGGTCACGAACACACTCGAGCGCTTTGCCGACTGGCCGCAGGAACTCCCCCAACTCCCGGCGTACTTCGCGGATCGGTCGCCGCAGCCGCTGGTGGCGGTGGAAGGCTCCGCGAACACCATCCGTTACGCGAACGCTGCGTTCTGCCGGCTCGCGGGCACGACGCGCGAGGGCCTGATCGGGCGCGCATTCGAGGTCGTCGTGCCGGAGGCGACGGGCGGCCTGCGCGCCGCGATGTTCGCCCGTGTGCTCGCCACCGGGACGAGCGAGGAGATACTGGAGCAGCCGCGTGCGTCGACCGGGCTTACAGGCCGTGCCGTGGAGTCGTCGTGGTCGTACCTGGCGTGGGCGATCCTCAGCGCGGACGCGAGCGAGACACCGGTCGGCCTCATGATCCAAGTCACGGATGCGACCGCAGCCGCCGGATTCCGCAGCACGTCGGTCGCGATGAACTCGGCATTGGTCGAATCGGGGCTGCGCCAGCACGAGCTGGCGATCCAAGGGGAGACGCTCCGCGCCGAGCTGCGCTCGACCTCGAAGCACATCCGATCCGTGCTCGACTCGATGCCCCAGATGGTGTTCACGGCGTCACCGCGGGGCAGCGTCGACTACGTCAATACCCAGTGGATCGAGTTCACCGGCCTCGCCTTCGAGGAACTCGAGGGCTCGGGCTGGAACCAGGTCGTCCATTCCGACGACCAGCAGGCGAACCTCCGTGTCTGGAAAGAGTCCATCGACATCGGCAAGCCGTTCGAATGCGAGTACCGACTCCGCCGAGCGGACGGCCGGTACCGCTGGCACATCAGCCGCGCCGTGGCGCTTTCGGGCGATGACGGCCGGATCCACATGTGGATCGGTTCGACCACGGACATCGACGACTTGAAGCAAGCCGAGGAGGCGCTACGCGGGAACGAAGTCCGGCTCTCCGGGCAGAAGGAGGCGTTCGAAGCGGCCGTCGACGGCGCCTCGATCGGGACCTCGCTGCAGATCCTGGTTCGCACCGCGATGGAGCAAGTGGGGGGCGACACGCGAGCCGCCTTCTTCCGCGTCGACGAGGCGGGTACCGGTCTGCACGCCATCGAAGGCGCGGGCGCCATGCCCGAATCCTACGGTCGCGCGGTGGACGGGCTCCCGATCGGACCGGTCTCACGGTCGTGCGGTCTGGCCGCGCACCTGGGGCGAGCGGTGATCGTGGGCGACGTCACCATGGACCCGCTGTGGAAGCCCTGGGTTCACCTCGCGCAGGAACACGGCTTCCGCTCGTGCTGGTCGTTTCCGATCCACACTCGCGCGGGCAAGGTCGTGGGCACGCTGGCGATGTTCCACAAGGAGCCGCGCGAAGCCGGACCGCGCGAGCTCAAGATCGCAGCCGTGCTGACGCAGTCCGCGGCGATCATCATCTCGCGGGACGCCGAGTCCGCGGAGCGCCGGCGGGTTCAGGAAGCGCTGCGGAAGAGCGAAGCGCAGGAGCGAGCTTCGCGACTGCAAGCGGAGGCCGCGAATCACAGCAAGGACGTCTTCCTCGCGACGCTGTCCCACGAGCTCCGCACGCCGCTCAGCGCGATCCTCGGCTGGGCCACGGTGCTGCGCACGAACGGCAAGATCCAGGACGAAGAAGTCCTGCAGGGCCTCCGGGTCATCGAGCGCAACGCGCGGACGCAGGCGAAGGTGATCGAGGACGTGCTCGACGTGGCCCGCATCACGTCGGGGAAGTTCCTGCTCGACACGAGACCGCTGGATTGGACGGCGCTCGTCCTCGCCGCGATGGAGACGGTGCGTCCGTCCGCCGACGCGCGGAAGATCCTACTCCTGGCGTCGGTCGGCCCGGACGTGCTCAGCAACGTCTGGGTGCTCGGCGATCCGCAGCGACTCCAGCAAGCGATCTCCAATCTCCTCACGAACGCCTTGAAGTTCACAGCCCTAGGCGGCCGGGTGACCGTCGGAGTGGAGCACGTGACCGGCGCTCGCGGTGACCTGGCGCGCGTCACGGTTCAGGACACCGGCAAGGGCATCGACCCCGCATTCCTGCCGCGCGTGTTCGAAGCGTTCGAACAGGCCGGCGAGGGCACGACGCGGACGTGCGGCGGCCTCGGGCTCGGGCTGTCGATCGTGCGCCACATCGTTTCTGCGCACGGCGGCGTCGTGCGCGCGGAGAGCCCCGGCGAGGGGCTCGGAGCGACGTTCACGATCGACCTGCCGGCGTTGGCGAAACCCGTGGAATCGATGCTGCGCCGGACGGCGTCGGACGCGCCGACTCCGCGCCTGGACGGCTCGCGCGTGCTCGTGGTGGACGACGAGGAGGACGGGCGGATGCTGGCCGGCACGGTGCTCGAGTCGGCCGGAGCGCGGGTCGTCCTCGCCGCATCCGCAGACGAGGGCTACCGGCTCGCGCTCGACGCGTTCGAAGGCACCGGACCCACGGTCGTGGTCAGCGACATCGGCATGCCGGTCGAGGACGGCTACTCCCTCTTGCGCCGCTTGCGAGCGAGCGCTCGGGGGGCCGCGCTGCCCGCTGTGGCGATCACTGCGTTCGCGGCGCCCGAGGACAAGCAGCGCGCGCTCCAGGCAGGGTTCCAGGTTCACCTGGCGAAGCCGTTCGATCCGGGCGCGCTGATCACCGCCGTCGCGGGTCTCCAGAAGCCGTCGATCGCGTGACGCAGCGCGCGCCGCTCGACTAGGGCGTGACTGCGTCGCTAGGGCGTGACTGCGTCGCTGGGGCGTGACTGCGTCGCTGGGGCGTGACTGCGTCGCTAGGGCGTGCCTGCGGCGCTAGGGCGTGCCTGCGGCGCTAGGGCGTGACTGCGGCGCGCGATCTCCACAGCGGATACGGCGTCCCCGAAGCGGCGTGCGCCACGCTGGCGAAGAGTACGAGTAACGCGCACGACGCGACGACGACGCCGATGTGCCACGCCTGTGGCATCGATCCGAGGGAGACGATCAACGTCGTCGCGCCCGCCGGCGGATGCGGCGCGTCGAGGAGCAACATGAGGAGCGTCGTGACTCCGAGCGACAACGACGTGGCCAAGATGTGCGGGAGACCGAAGAGGTGCGAGAGCGTCGCCCCGGACGGATCGACGGAGCACGCGCGAATGCAGATCCAGCCCGTCGCCGCGCCGACGAACTGCGCGACGATCACGTTGCGCGGCGCCGCGGCGGGCGATTGCGGCAGCGCGAAGACGATGAACGCGGAGGCCCCGAGCGCCGGGAAGAGGAACGGCATGCCCGTCTTCCACGCGATGGCGCCTACGAGTGCCGCCGCGAGCGTGGCGAAGACGGCGGCGCGGACCGAGCGAGCGAGAGAGTTGGACGGGATGGGCATCGTTCGGATCGGCGGTGCGCTGTCGCGAGCCGTGCAGCCTAGAGGACTTCGCGCGCACCGTCCGCGCTCGCCTCGAGTTCGAGCAGGTTCCCTGCGAAATTGTGCTGGCTCCGCCTCGCGCGGCTGGATACAGGCACTTTCTACCCAAGGAGATGCCCATGACCTACGTCGACGGATTCCTGCTGCCGCTCCCGAAAAAGAACGCGAAGAGCTACGTCGCGATGGCCAAGAAGGCCTCGAAGGTCTTCAGGGGCCACGGTGCGCTCGAGTACCGCGAATGCGTGCTCGACGACGCGAAGACCTTCGGCGGCATCGCCTTCCCGAAGGGCTCCGACGACGATTGGCGCCGCTCAACAGACCTACGCCGGAGGCCAGACCGACGCACTCGTGAGCGTCTTGGACCTCGTCCCGACCGGCGTGCGCGCCTATGGTCGCTCGACCGCGGGCTGTCGCGGGCCGCTCGTGCTGAATGCGTTCGCGAAGCCGACGCAGGGTGCGAGCGACTTCTCGCTCTACGCCAGCGGGCTGCCGCCGAACGCCAGCGGGCGCATCCTCGTGTGCGACGCGGGCCTCGGCAGCGCGCAGGCGAACAGCGGTATCAACCTGTGGGTCGACGTGAGCGGAAGACTGAAGCGCGTGCAGGTGACGGCCAGCGCGGATGGTTTCGTGGACATCTCCATTCCAGAACTCGTGCTCGGGCCGCCGGGCACGCGTCGCTTCGTCCAGTTGATCGCCGACGGTACGCCGAGCTGTGGCGGAGCGAACACGCGCTGCGCCAGCAACGCGCTGGAGATCACGGTGCAGTGATGCGTGACTTGCAGACGGAACGGGTGCGAGGTCCGACCGTCACTTCTGCAGTTCGCGGGGCGGGTGTACTCGGGGGCCGCCGTTCCTCCGCCGCACGGCGCTGGAGCAATTCCAGCAGGCGCTCGGTGGTGCACCAGCGGCGCTGCTCGGAGAAGCCTGCGCGTGCGCTTGTGAGCGCTACTTTTCTCGGGCGAGCATTGTCACCCGAACACTTCGGAATTCGATGTACGCGCCCTCGCTCTGCAAGCAGATCTCGCCCGCGATCTCCTCGCACCAACTCGCGCGGTTCTGCACCTCGCCGTTCACTTCGAGCGTCAGCTCGCCGCCGTCGAGCGTGATCTTGTAGTGGTTCCACTCGCCGAGCGCACCCTCGTTGCACGGCCGGAGCTTCTCGGTGTGCCGGCCGCTCGTGCGCTCCTCCGCGACCACCATCGGCACCTCGTCGATGTTCCAGATGTCGCCCGCGTTGCGGCTCATCAACTGCGCTTCGATCGAGCGCGGCCAGATCTTGTCCGGGCCCGTGCGACGCAAGAGAACCCCGCTGTTCCCCGCTCCTTTCGTGGGGTCGAAGCGCCAATCGAGCTCGAGCACGAAGTTCGTGAACTGCGCCTTCGTCTTGATGTACCCGCCCGGTGATCCGGAGCAGCGCAGGACACCGTCCTTCACGGACCACACGTCGTCCATCGTCTTCGCGGGATCGTCGAGGTAGTACGTCCACTGCGACATGTCGGTGCCGTCGAACAGCACGGTGCGTTCGCCCGGAGTTCCCGGCGCTTTCGGATCGCTGCGCATCAGCGCGAGCACGTCGGCGATCTCTTGGGGCGAGAGCCCCGTCGCGACGCCGTCCGGCATCGCGGAGACCGACTGGAGCGCGCGCGACGCGATCTCGTCCTTCGGAATCGCGTGTCGGCGACCGGTCGTGTCGCGCAAGACGAGTTCGTCGCCGTCGCGCACCACGAAGCCGGTGTAGAGCTCCTCGTTCTTCGTTTCGACGAGCCACGTTTCGTAGCCGAACGCGATGCCGGCACTCGGGTTCAGCATGGCGTCGAGCAACGCTTCGGGGCCGTACTTCTGCTTCACCGCGGTCAGATCGGGCCCGATGTCCGCACCGCGTCCGTGGAACGCGTGACACTGCCCGCACGTCCCCTTGCCGAAGAAGAGTTCGGCGCCGCGCGCGGCCGAACCTTCGATGCGTGCGAGTTCCGCGACCGAGGGGAGGGGCGTTCCGGTCGGCGTCGCGCGCTCGAAGTGCGCGCTGGCGAGCGCGCGCACGGCGAGGTCCGGACACGTGAAAATGTGCTTGGAAACGGCCGCTTTCGCTCGCGGCGTCAACTTGCCCGACTTCGCGAGTCGGATCGCTTCGAGTCCGCCGCCGCCCGTCTCGCACAACGCTTCCGCGGCTTCGTCGAGGGCCGATGGAGCCGCGTCCGCATCGCCGAGGACCGCCGACAGCTCGCGCACGCGCGCTTGCAACACGCCTTCGTCGAGCAGCACTTGGAACTCGACGTCGCTGCGCCCCTGCTTCGAACCTTCCTCGTCGATCGCGGCGCGCGCCGTGAATCGCGTGGCGTTCGCCGGCAGCTCGAACTCGGTCACGGAGTACGCGTGCGAGCCGATACCCTCCGTCCACGTCCGCCCGTCGACGACGATCGGTCCGCCAGTGCAGTTCTTCCCGCGCTGCGTCTTGCCCCACGCGGCGTCGGCGCGCGTCCAGGGCGTTTCGGCGAGCTTGGCCACGCCGCCCGCGTGCGTCACGCGCGGTTCGAGCCACGCGATCCAGTCCGACGATTGCCCCTCGTCGCCCTCGGTCGCGACGAGCCACAGCTTCTTCGCGCCGGTGATGTCGACGTCCACTTCGACCGCGCCATTCCTCACGATCCCGCTCGACCAGACGAGGACGCCGCGCTCGTCGCCGCCGCCGACCTGTCGCGCGAGGTCGTAACCCTTCCAGTCGTTGTCCTCGCGATCGAGAACCCACCAGCGCGCGAGCTCGCGCGTGTCCATCGGGCCCGACACCGCGAGATCGACCATCGCTTCGCCCGCGACGCGTGCTCTCACGAAAGCCAGCGCGTCGATCGTGCGCCGACGTTCCGCGAGTGGCAACGATGCCGAACGCGCGCGCGCGGTCAACGCGGGCACGGCCGCCTCGGGATGGAGTCGCCACGTGAGCCCCGCGAATGCCGGCGTCCAGCGCAGCGGATCCGCATCGCCGAATGTCGCCAAGAGCTCAGGCCACAACGCGGCCTCGTGTCCTTCGGCGGCGAGACCGAACGCCTCCAAGTACGTGCGATCCTCCCCGTCGTAACCACGTGCGAGTTCGACGAGATGCGCGCGCGTTTCGGAGAGCGGCTTGCCGCGCAGCGACAGCGCGAGCTCGCGGCGAAGCGCCGGCGAAGGATCGGTCGAGAGCTTCTCCGCGTACCGGAGGACGTCGAGCCCGCGCGAGCGCAACGCGCGGAACGCGGTGACCCGCACGTCGTCGCTCGCGTGGCTCTCGAGAAGGCGTTGGACATCGGGCTGCAACTCCTCGAACCGCGCCGCGAGCCACAACGAGCGTGCGACGATGCGGGGGTCCGCTGATTCGAACGTCTTGCGGAGGAGCTTCGGGAGATCAGGGCTGCGTGCTGCGGCGAGCATCTGCATCGCGAGAGTGCGCACGCTGAGCGCCGGACTCCCCAGCGCTTCGATGCGTCGCGAGATGTGGCCCAAGTCGAGCTTCTGCGGATAGGCCCACGTGTTCGTCGGCACGATGCGCAGGATCCGACCGTACGCCTCTCGATCTCCCGCGGCGTGACCTCCGACGCCGGGATCCGACCAATCCGCGACGAAGATGGTGCCGTCGGACGCTACCGCGACGTCGCTCGGCCGAAACCAACCCGCGCGTTCGTCCTCCGCGGTCGACGGTTTCGCCGACGACGGTTTCGCCGCGAGGAGCAGGCCGGGCTCGAGCTCGATCCCCGCACCCTTGGCCTTCGGTCGCAGCGCGTAGACCTTGCCCGCGCCGGCATCCGCGCACAGCAAGCGACCGTCGAGGTCCTGGCCGAGCACGCTGCTCTCGTACACCGTGACACCCGTGGGTCCGCCCGCGCCGAGTCGCGTCCCGGCCGGTGCGACGCCCGGATCGTCCTGGTGCCAATGCGCGGCCCACGTGTCCTGTCCGGGACGTCGATCGGAATACCAAGTGCGCGATCCGTCGGCCGAGAAGTAGCCGTAATTCGCGCCTTCCATGCACCACAGCGCGCGACAGGCCTGGTTCCCGTCGTCGTCGTTGTCGCTCTGGAAGACGTTGCCGTACGAGTCGAGCGCGACCTCGTAGTTGTTGCGGAAGTTGTGCGCGAAGACCGCGAGACCCGTGCCGTTGCCGTTCACGCGCAGGACGAGCCCACCGGTCCAGACTCGGCCGTCGTCGGACAAGAGACCCGGCGAGTTGTCCGCGTTGTCGGCACCGCCGTCGCGATAGATCGAACCCGAGCGCAGATCCCAACCGGCCGCGTCGCGCACGATGTGGGGTCCGGCGTTCCCCGCCGTGAGCCACAGCGACATGTCGGGCCCGAGCACGACACTGTGCACGCCGTGATCGTGATCGTGGCCGCCGAAGCCCGTCAAGAACGTCGAGCGCACGTCGGACTTCCCGTCTTGGTCCGTGTCGTCGTAGACGTACACGTTCGGCGAACACGACACGAAGACGCGCGTGCCGAACACGCAGATCCCGAGCGGAACGACGAGATCGGGATCCTCGACGAAGACTTGCGCGCGCGATGCGAGCGCGTTGCCCTCCGGATCGGACAGGATAACGATGCGCTCTCCGCCCGCGTGCTCGCGTCCAGGATTGCGCCCGCCCCACTTGCGGTAGTTGACGCCCTCGGCGACCCACACTCGTCCGTGGACGTCGACGTCGATCGCGGTCGGGTTGTAGAGCTTCGGCGACTCGGCCCACAACTTCACCGCCACGCCCGGAGGCACGTCGAATTGCGCCGTGAGGTCCTTCGGCTCGATCGTCGGTCCGCCCGATTGCGGGAAGCCGCCGAAGTCCTGACGGGCGGCGGCGAGGGCGGTGAGCAGGATCGGAACGAGGGTCACGGACGGCATCGTGACGAGGAGAATAGCGGGTCGGAGCCCGTCGAGAATTCACGGGCTCTCGCGGCGCCACTCGTGGCCCTGATGCCGTAGGAACGATGCGCCGACGGCCGTTCAGACTTCGAGGCTGGGCGAAACCTCGTGTTGCGAAGCAACGATCACGCGCACGCGGTTCGTGAGACCGAGGCTCTCGAGCGCCTGGCGTGCGGTCGCCTCCGCGATCTCCCTCAGATTCGACTTCTGCGAGACGTGCGCGACGACCAGCGTGTGCAGCCGTTCGGACGCCAGCAGTTCGAGCATGCGCGCGCCCTCGGCGTTCGAGAGATGACCGCGTCCTCCGGAGATCCGGCGCTGCAGCGTCGCCGGATAGGGGCTGCTCGCGAGGAGAGCCGGGTCGTAGTTGAACTCGAGGACCAGAACGTGTGCACCCTGGAGCTCGCGCGCGACGTCCGCATCCGGACGTCCCATGTCCGTGAGGATCACTGCGACGCGACCCTCGTGCTCGAATCGGAACGCGACGGTCGGATCGCAATCGTGGGGGATCGGCACGGCGCGGTAGCGCAATTCGTCGTCCCCTGTGCGTGCTTTCAGCACGTGGTCGCGTCCGATGGCGAGCGCTGCCTGACTCTTCGCGCGCACGGCCCAGGGATGTTGCAGCATCGCGTCCGCGGTATGGAGCGTGGCTCGCTCGCGGCGCGCGATGATGCCGGCGGAACGCGCGTGATCGAGGTGACCGTGCGTCACGAGGACGTGCCGGATCGCTTCGGGCCCGAGTCGGGCCGTGGCCATCCGTGCGAGCATCGCATCGCGGCCGAGGCCTGCATCCACGAGCGCGCACAACTCGCCGGCGCGGAGAAGGGTCGAATTGCCTTCACTGCCGCTCGAGAGGACTTGGAGATGCACGCCGCGACTCTAACGCACGCGGCGAGTAGCATCCCGAGTCTCATGAGAGTTCACGCCTTCCTCATCTTCGTCCTCCTCCCCGTCGCTTGCAGCTCGATTCAGCACGTTTCGAGCACTGCCGACGTCGCCGCGCGCCTCGAAGCCGACGTCGCTTGGCTCGCCGACGATGCGCGCGAAGGTCGGCGCGCCGGCACCGAAGCCGGTCTCGAAGCCGGTCGTTGGATCGAAGCGCGCATGCGCGAGCTGGGGCTCGAACCGGGCGGCTCGGATGGCAGTTTTCAGCAGGAATTCCAGGTCCCGCTCGAACCGCGAGCGGCCGGCGGATCCTTCTTGGCCGGCCCGGGCGGCGTGCGCGTTCCGGAAGCCGAAGCACGTTTGGCCCCGCTCTTCTGCGCCGAGGCCGGCCGCGTCGAAGCTCCGCTCGCGTACTGCGGCTACGGCATCGAACTCGCCGCGCGCGACTGGAACGACTTCGCCGGGCGCGATCTCGCGGGTCGGATCGCCATCGTCGTGCGGGGCTCGCCGAAATCGCCACCGAAGCCGCCCGAGCAACCCGTCGAGTCCGCTGCTCCGCACGGCGCGGCTCCCGCGAATCCGCACGGCGCGGCTCCCGCGAATCCGCACGGCGCGGCTCCCGCGAATCCGCACGGCGATGTCCAGCTCGTCGCCGCCGGCGATCCGTTCGTGAACGCGGGTCTCGTGTTCACGAAGGTGATGAACGCGAAGCGCAAGGGTGCCTCGGCCGTGATCCTGCTCCAGCATCCGTCGGATGCGGAGAAGCCGGTGCTCGCCTTCCACGAGGGCGGCAGCGGGCGCGCGGGAATTCCGTGCATCGCGCTCGGGTGGAAGGACGCGGAGAAGTTGTTCGGCGCCGAACTCGGCGCGTGGACGAAGGAACTCGAGTCCACGCCGTCGAGTGCGAGCAGCGGTATTTCGAGCACGTTCACCGTCGCCGCGGATGTCGCGCGCGGACACGGCACCGCGACGAACGTGCTCGGCATCGTGCCCGGCGTCGATCGCTCGCGCGTCGTCGTGCTGGGCGCGCACTACGACCACTTGGGTTTCGGCGGCACGGGTTCGCTCGCCCCGGGCAAGCGTTCGATCCACAACGGCGCCGATGACAACGCCAGCGGGACCGCAGCCGTTCTCGAAGTCGCGCGCGAGCTGAGCGCCGGTCCGCCGCCGGCGTGCGACGTGCTCTTCGCGCTGTGGTCGGGCGAGGAACTCGGCCTGCTCGGCAGCGAGTGGTGGGCCGATCATCCGACCGTGCCGTTCGAGCGCGTGGCGCTGAACGTGAACCTCGACATGGTCGGGCGCGCGGGGAACGGGAAGCTCCAGATCCTCGGTGCTGGATCCGCAGCGGAATTCAGCGCGTGGCTCGCCGAGGCCGGACCCGCGGCCGATCTCGAACTCGCCGTGAACGCTTCGTCCTCCGCGCTGGCGGGCAGCAGCGATCACGCGACTTTCGCGAAGCGGAAGAAGCCCGTGCTGCACCTCTTCTCCGGGCTGCACACCGACTACCACAAGCCCACCGACGACATCGAGAGCTTCGAAGCCGAGGGGGCGGCGCGCGTCACGGCACTCACGCTCGACCTCGTGCGTCGCGGCACGAGAGCTCCCAACCTCGCGTTCGTCGAGCCGCCGCCCGCCGTCCCGGGTGAGAAGAGAATCCAGTCGGGCTTCAACGCCTGGTTCGGATCCGTGCCGAACTACGCCTTCGAAGGACCGGGCGTGAAGATCGACGGCACCTCGCCCGGTTCCCCGGCGGAGAACGCCGGGTTCCTCGCCGGAGACGTGCTCGTGCAAGTCGGCGAGGTCGAGATCGGCACGATCTACGACTTCACGTACGCGTTGCAGCACTACAAGCCGGGCGACGTCGTGCTCGTGGCGTTCCAACGCGACGGGAAGCGCGAGGACACGCGCGTGACGTTGTCTTCGCGCGGGTTGCGCTGAGAGCGTGCGAAGAAATCGGGCGCACCCGGCTTTCGTGCGGGTCAGCGCGCCCGTGCGGGCCCGGCGACCCCGCGCTCCCGGGCTTCCGGGCTTCGACGCGAGCGCCGGTGAGCCCTGTGGATCCAGGGCGTCCACGCGCGGTGTTCGGATCCACGACGCGCGCGGGGCGCGCACTCACTCCGTGCGCGTCGGCGTGTGCGTCGGCGTGCGCCCCTGCGTGCGCGTCTGCGAGCGCGTCGGCGAGCGCGTCGGCGTGCGCGTCGGCGAGCGCGTCTGCGAGCGCATCGGCGTGCGCGTCGGCGTGCGCGTCTGCGAGCGCATCGGCGAGCGCATCGGCGTGCGCGTCTGCGAGCGCATCGGCGTGCGCGTCGGCGTGCGCACGCGCGAGCGCCGCCATCGGATCAGGCTCTGCACTCCGCTCGGACCCCCGCACTTGGATCCGGCCGCGGTGCCTCGCTCGTCGCAATGCGTCCGCCCTTCAGCCATCCGAACAGGAGCAGCCACGAACTCGCTTGGGGCAACGCACGATCGCTCCTCGGCGTCCGATCCATCCACCCGCTGAACCAGGGGCCCGACGAATGCCTAATCGATGCCGAAGATGCGCGCGCCGTGCTTCTGCGCATTCTGCAGCACGTAGACGAGCGCGTTGCGCACCTCGCGCGGCGTCTTGAGCACACGCGCGTGGTAGCGATCGCCGACGACGCGACCCGTCCGTTCCCACGCGCGTGTGCTCAAG
>Ga0163152_10002505_pt1 | contig 25919 bp, 10 predicted proteins | sample OliLakLV19MP8IB2_FD_148635 | JGI IMG/M metagenome (GOLD analysis project Ga0163152, IMG submission 148635) | Freshwater microbial mat bacterial communities from Lake Vanda, McMurdo Dry Valleys, Antarctica - Oligotrophic Lake LV.19.MP8.IB-2 | ecosystem: Environmental > Aquatic > Freshwater >...
GCTCTATTCCAAAAGCACTCGTACGCATTGCTGTGCCGGTTATTATTTCTAACTTGTTGCAAACAATGTATCAAATTACAGATACATTCTGGGTTGGCCGCTTGAGTGCACAAGCAGTGGCTGCAGTATCCCTCAGCTTCCCCATTAATTTTTTGCTGATTGCCATTGGTGGCGGATTGCCTATTGCCGGTTCTGTCTTGATCGCGCAATACAAAGGCCGCGGTGATGAAAAAGCAATGAACCATGTAGCGGCGCAAACATTACTCATGGTGCTTGTGGTTTCTTTTGTACTGACGATTATTGGTTTTGTGATGAGTGAGCCACTCATGCGTTTGATGGGTGCCGCACCTGATGTACTCCCCGATGCGGTGCGTTTCATGCGTGTGACGTTCTTGGGTTTTCTATTTGTCTTTGGGTATTTTGTGTTTGAGTCCTTGCTGCGCGGGCTTGGTTCTGTGCGTCTTCCCATGTTCATTGTGGGGACTACTGTGATTCTCAATGCTATTTTGGATCCGCTTTTTATTTTTGGATACGGACCCATCCCGGCCATGGGTGTATCCGGCGCCGCCATGGCAACGTTTTTTACGCAGGCAATCGCATGCGTTATTGGCTACACCATTCTGTTCCGCGGGCATCAAGGTATTCATTTAAAACTTGCTGACTTCAAACCCGATGTTGGTTTTATGAAACAAGCATTCAAATTGGGCTTTCCGTCATCCATAGAAATGTCCACACGTGCACTTGGATTAACGGTGATGACCATGCTTGTAGCAAGCTTTGGCACACTGGCTGTTGCGGCATATGGCATTGGTATTCGCTTTCTCACGTTTATTATTATTCCTGTCATGGGATTATCCATGGCAACGTCTGCGTTAGTTGGCCAGAATATTGGGGCAGGCAAAATAGACCGTGCTGCGCGAACAACCAAGATTGCGCTTAGTATTTCTGTGGGAATCCTCATGTTATTGGGTGCCTTCTTTTATTCCATTGCAGAGCCATTTGCAGCATTCTTTGTGCCGGAAGGTGGTGATGCCATTCAGATGAGTGCCACGTTTATTCGTTTCATGTGTTTCACCTTATGGTGCATTGGTGTGCAGATGATTATTGCCGGAACATTCCGTGGAGCTGGCAGCACCACAGCCGCCATGATGCTCGCCATTGTGGCGCAATGGGTCTATGAATTTCCGTTGGCGTATCTGTTCGCCATTCACTTGAACATGGGTCTTACAGGAATTTGGTTGGCCTTTAGTCTTGGTACGGTACTTTCAGCTATTACTGCACTGGTGTGGTACGCACGCGGGGATTGGAAACGGAAAAAATTGTTGGAGGAAGTGAAGCTGCTAACAGATATTCGTGATGAAGTGGCACTAGATGAAGGTGTGCCCATGTCGTAAGTACCAGAACTTGCATCAGATAGTTCTCGATTTTCTTAGGCATATTGTCTATGGTGGTGAGGTTCCTTCTTCCTTCTTGCATGCGTTTTCTTCAACATTTCTCTTTAGCGTTTCTTCTTTTGCTGGTTTCTGCCTGTGGCCCTGCTACTGAAAATGGTGGTTCTCAATCATCAGCCGCTTCTTCTGAGCTTAGTAGCGTGATGTATGAAAATGATGATGGGCTGATTTTGGATGCACCTTCGCCAGATGCCCCTCTTACCAGCCCTGTTACCGTCATTGGTCGCGCGCGTGGCACATGGTTCTTTGAAGCAAGTTTTCCGGTTCGTCTCTATAACGCGAACAACGAAGAGTTAGCAGTAGGTATTGCACAAGCTCAAGATGATTGGATGACGGAAAACTATGTGTCTTTCATGACAACGCTCACTTTTGAGGCTGATACCCCCACAGGGACGCTCGTCTTCCAAAAAGACAATCCATCTGGTTTACCGGAATACGATAAAGAAGTCCGGGTGCCAGTGCGGTTTGAGTAGCCATTGATGCCGGTTCAATTTTTAGGCAAAAATGAGTATTTTGGGCGACTATCCCCTTATCTATATAGTAACCAGTCCCAATGCCAGGTTAACCGGGGGTTTAAACCCTCGGTTAACCGAACGAAGAAGCGTACTATATCCGAAGGGATAGTCACCCTATTTTGGCCATAAAGAGACATTTGAAGCCATGTAAGCCGCAAACCTTCCAGAATGAGGAGTTTTGTGGTATAATTTTTTGGATTTCTTCGCCTCTCTCTATAATGATGTCGTCAGAATCTTTTTTCCTCACCGAGCCGCACATTGTGTTCTTTATGAGCGCCCTTCTGTTGCTCATAGGGTTACTTGTAGATTCTTGGCGCAATGGTTTGCATTTAGAATTTCTGAACCAGGTGCACCTGAATGTTATTGAGCGTGATCATACGCATCTTCCATCGCCAAAGATTATTATGACTATTATGCTGCTTGGCGGAGTGCTGTTGGCGGTTGCTTTCTATCTGTTTGATAATATTTACATCCGCTTTGCGTCAGACACCTGGTTAATTCCAGCAACCTTCTTCATCAATGTCTGTGCTTTGGGCATTTTAGCTGAGTTAAAGTGGAAAGGTGCGCGTGATTATGCATTTGGTTTTACCGTATGCACCGCAATGGTTTTCATGTTGGCTGTTATTCTTGAGCACCGCTCCTTTAGTGGATTATCCATAGCATCCGTTCTCTTGGTGCTTACGCTCTGCATATTTGCATCACAACGAATTTTATTTCACGCATGGACACATAAAGTCCGCTTGCTTGCATTTGTGACGTCATCTCTGTGGATGATTGTATTTTTCATGTACGCCTGACATGAAACCATCCTTCTGCCAGAATCGGCGGAGTGGTTTTACGCTGATTGAGTTGCTCATCACCATGGGCATTGTGGGCACTCTTTCCAGCATTGTGATTGTGGCTGTGAATCCGCAGAAGTTTTTTGTTGATGCTACGGATGCCGCTCGTAATAGTGCATCCAAAGAAATAGCATCTGCGCTGTTTCAATACGCTATTGATCAGAATGGAGCGTTCCCCACTATTCCAGAAGGCGAAGCAAATGCCTTGCCTATCTGTCAGCCAACTCAGCTAGATGCCTCATGCGTCAACCTTGATGCACTTGTGCCAACGTACATGACAGAGTTGCCAGAAGATAGTATTGAATCTTGTGAAACATACACGGGCTACAAAGTGTATTTGAAAGTTGGAAGAGCGATGGTGGTGGCTCCGCATTTGGGTAAAAAAGCCGGTGAAGCTGCGTTGGATCCTGATTGTCCTTCGTATATTCCAACGCCTGTGTTAGCGGTGTTACTTGATGGAAGCCCATACAGCAGTGGAACATCTCAAAATTTTGGATCACTTTTAGTAGGGGATCCACCTGTTACCAGAACAGTGACCGTCCAAAATACGGGTGACGCAAATTTGGATTTTGTCCTCTCAACAGCCGTTCCAACTGGCTTTACGGTCACACCTGTGACAAGCCCTATTCTTGGCGGATCATCATCTCAATTTACGATCACGCTTGATACCGCATTGGCAGGTTCTCCAAGCGGCACGCTTTCCTACACAACAAATGGCACTCCGAATCCATTCACCATTCCTATTTCTGGTTCTGTGACATCGCCTGATCCGTTCTTGGCCTCAGCTATTGATACTATTGCCTATACATCTGGTACACCTGTTGATTATGGTTCTACGGATCAAGGCACACCAGTTACCAAGGTGGTGCGTATTACCAACACCGGTCAAGCAGACCTTGCGTTTAGCTTGTCATCTGGTGAAACAGCAGACTTCGATGTAGAGAATGCCGCGCTCATCAGCCCAATTGTTCCGGGTGCATTCATAGAATTTGATGTAGTGATGACGGCGGCGGCTCCGGGTACACCAAGTACCACACTGTCGTTTACTACCAATGCAGCCCCTGGAACATTTACCATACCGGTTTCTGGCGCCATAAATTCTACTCTTGCTTCGGGCTTGTTTGCTCGTTGGAAATTTGATGAAACAAGTGGCACCACTGCTGCGGATACCGTTGGTCTCTATAATGGTACTGTGGTTGGATCTCCAACATGGTCCGCCACAGTTCCTCCTGCTATCAGTGCATGGTCACTACGCTCGTTGCAGCTTAATGGAACAACGCAATATATGAATGCGAGCAATGTGCTAAACATTGAGCGAACAACCCCATTTTCTATCTCTGGATGGATTCGACCTGCTGATCTTACAGGCAACCGCATGATTGTTGCCAAAATGGAATCATCTGGAAATTACAGAGGCTATGCCGTATTTACCAGCGGCCAGAAACTGACCGTTTATGTGAGAAATTCCATCTCGAATGCTCTTGCAGCCGAAACAACTGCCAACGTGTTTACGACAGGCACATGGGCTCATATAGCAATGACCTATGATGGATCATCAACCATTCCCGGCATCAGGTTGTATATCAATGGCGTATCCATGCCTCTTAATACATTAGTCAACAGCTTAAGTGCGACTATGATAAATACGATTCCCTTGAACGTTGGTGCACGGAATAGTGGAAACTCACCTTTCAATGGTCATTTGGATGATGTGCGCATGTATGATCGCGTCTTAAGCCCTGCCGATGTGGCAAGCCTTGCAAGCGGAGTAGAATAAGTATGGCAAAATATGTTTAGTATTCTTCACCATGAAATACTTGTTGTATCAATGTATCTTCCAGACAACATTCCTTTCATAACCGCAGTTTCTGCTTTACTCTCACACGCATATGCAAAAATACGATATTCTCATTGCTGAAGACGACCCCGTGCTACGCGATTTGTATCTGCGTAAATTTGATAAAAAGAAATTTGATGTTCGTATTGCTGAAAATGGACAAGAAACATTGGAGTTGATTGCAGAAAAGCACCCAAGTGTGTTGCTTCTAGATATCAATATGCCCGTGATGGATGGAGTGGAAGTGCTGAAGAAAATGCCAAAAGCGCAGCGCCCATTTCCCGTTATTATTCTCACAAATCATGAAGAACAGCTCATGCGAGATCAAATGAAGGAATTTGGAGTAGATGGCTACTTTGTGAAGAAAGACATGACACTTCAGTCTCTGTTAGAAATGGCAGATGGACTGCTAGATCAAGCAAACAAGGCGTAGAGGACTTTTACTCATCCTAAAGCCCAAACGGCTCTGTTGAGCAATGGTTTGACGAATTGTAAAAATATACTGCTTATGTATTAGTTGACCCTCAACAAAACTGCGTTTTTTTGGTATAATACTAAGATTTAATCACACACGCGTGAAAAGAGACCAAATACTCCACTTGTTGGCAAGTCTCACAGTACTTGTACTGGGTGCTGCGCTACTTGCTGACCAAATCGCACAAACAGAACTTTGGGTGTACTTGCGCGGCGTATCGCAATTAAAACATGCTCCGCTATTCATATTTGCCTTAACGGTTATTTTCTTTGTGCTGGGTTTGGAGTGGCGCGGTATTGCAAACTTGTTCCATGTGAAAGAAGAATCACTGGCAAGCGTGGAAAGGAATCATCCGTATTTGCCACATAAAGAACAAATCATTGTGACATGTTTCCTCACGATCATTTGCTCAACCATGTTTTCACCAGTGATGTTCAAGAGTGGCGCTCTTGCCGCTGAATTGATCGAGGAAATTATCTCTGGCGACGCAGAAAATAATGAAACAGCATTCACAGGCTCCGGCTCCAATGTGATAGATACGGAACCCGGTTCTGGTAGTTCTGCGGGCAGCAGTGTGTCCTCTGGCTCCGGAGATAGTCTCTCCGCATCTGGCTCAGGTTCTTCTGCAAGTAGCGATGTTCGTTCTGGGAGTGGATCTTCTGCATCTGGTACTGGTGATGTGCTTAGTGCTAGCGGTTCGTCTGCTGCATCCAGTGATACTGGTGGCGTGTCCATAGCACCAGGTGCAAACTCTTCAACTGAGTCTTCTGTCGCATCAGCATCAAGCAGTAGTGTATTTGTCTTTGAGCAAGGTGAACTCACGTTGGAACCGGAAGATGGCATCACCACGTTCCAGGCTACAGATTTACCGTCATTCATACTTGTGGATGTTGAGTTTGATGCATCCAAAGATTTGGAAGACGATGGGTCACTTACCAACCAAAAAGCATTGGAAGAAATTGTGAAATCTATTGTGACGGATGAATCCATCAAGACAGCCGTTGTGCAAGCTGCCGTTGCCGAGCAAAGTTTCCAAATTGTTCAGGTAGTCACCACGGATTCCATCAGTGTTACCACCATGCGTAATGTTTCCGGTGGTTATGACCGGCATTTGCGCACGGATATTTTGGAAGCCAAAGTACTTGAGGCAGTCACAGAAGACACGGAAGCTAAAACAGAACTTGCCGATGCCTTACGACAAAATGTTGCCGTGGAAAGTATCTTGAGCGTAGGAGTAACGGATGAAGTGAAGCAAGCAGTGGCAGATGCTGTGGTGAATGACGCTATCTCCAGTGGTGATCCATTTATCTCCACTTCGAGTGTACAGATAGATGCGGCCATTCAAGTAGCTGTAGACCGCGCCGCGCCGGAATTTATTACCACAGTAGGGAATCAGGTAGTGGATCAAATTATCGAAAGTGATAGTACAAAAGCTCTTATTGCTGATGCAGTTGTTGAAAATGCTGCTGAGCCTGCTATTGATACAGAAGCTACATCTGAACAATCCATCATCTCGGTCTCACTTATTGGACCAAATGGAATAATGATAAAACCAAACTTCCACTTTGTACCGGGATCTGTTGTTTTGGTCATTGAACCTATTGCACGCTTTACTCCGGGAATCTATCAACTAGAAGTCACCATCACCAACCCCCTAACCGGTGAACAGACAATGCGCACGCAAGACTTTGCGTGGGGTGTACTTGCCATGAATGCGAACCAGGACCGGTACCAGACAGGTGATTTAGCACAGTTCTCATTTGGTGTGTTGGATGATTTTGGTGAGATGGTGTGCGATGCACGCTTGACGCTGGAAGTGACAGAACCAGATGGCAGCGTCATCTCACTCACAACAGATGATAATTCCATTGTGACCAGTGACACATGCACGGTGAAACAGGTTGGCCTACTTGATCCAGATTTTGAAGCGTTTATGAGATTTGTGCAGACAGGTACGCATCATCTTACACTCACTGCGCAAACACCCAATGGAACGCGCTCAATTTCTACGGAAATAGAAGTGGTTGATGCCCCTCCCTACATGGTGACTCGCACAGCAGCTACACGTTTGTACCCAGCAGGACCTTCCGAAATGATTATAACAGTGGAATTTTTGGAGAAATTTAGCGGAACCATTACTGATTACGTTCCAGATGGGTTTGAAATAGTAAGTTCTGATCCAGCGGCATCGGTCTCTTCACAGGTGGATGATGCGGGATTAGCACTTTCTTGGCAGGGTTCTTGGCCTGCTGGATCGACAGTAGAGTTTAGTTATTTCTACGATGCTCCAGATGTGTCACCGCAATTCTACTTGGTTGGACCGTTGAGTTTTGATGGCCCAAATACGGATGATGTAACTTATGAATTACGCAGTTGGCAGATTGCGAATGATGGCTTAAGTGATTCTATTACAGGAACGCTTTATCGTTCAGATCGTGTCACAAAACTTGCATCTAAAACTGTTGCTGTTTCTCGTAATGGTGGAGCCGCATCCGCAACAGCTGTCACGGATGCTGGTGGACAGTTCACCTTAACCGGTCTTACCACAACAGGTGGCACCATCATCACATTATACATAGATGGAGATGCGCAGAGAGGTGTGCTTGTGACTCTTGGATCAGGCTCATCGATGACGGGTATTTCTCTCTACGCAGATCATCTCATTCTTCGTTCAGATTCAGGTTCTGTCGCTCTTACGACAAATCATTTGAAGATTGCAGATAATAATGCCGATGCTGATATCACAGGAATCTATTCGGTAAATGCATCTGATACTCTCAGTGTTCGTTCTTCTTCTACTATTCACGTTTGGGCTGGTGATAGCTTCACGTTGGGCGGCCGTGTCCTTGGATATTCACTTACCAATTCGGGGACGCTCACTATGGGAACAAATGGTCTCACACTTTCTGGATCTCTCTTCACTACATCTTCCACATTTACGACATCAACGGGTGTGACACTCAGTGCAGTTACACCGCAAACACTCAGTCTTGGTTCAAATACGCTTAAAAGCCTGACAATGAATGATGGACTCGTGGGCTACTGGAAATTTGATGCAGGATTCGGAGGATCCGGCGCAACAGTACGAGATTCTTCGCATAGCCATAATCATGGTGCGATCTATAGCGCGCCAACGTGGTCCGGCAGTACTCTCTGGACAAGCCAATTCTATAATAATACATCGCTCAATTTTGATGGAACGGATGATAAAATAAGTGTTCCTGATAGTGATATCCTCACTCCAACAGGCGGTAAATTTACCATAGCTGCATGGGTGCGCTTGGCGTCCAATGCCGGTTTGTATACTATTGCGTCAAAACGCATAGCCTTTGCCTCGAGTGATGAATATAACTTATTTTACAGATCTACCGGCGAGCCTTGTGGAGTAGGTTTTGTTTTACGTACTGGTGGTAATTTTACAACATCTGCTTGTTATATCATCACTCCAACGGCGAATACTTGGTACCATGTTGTTGGAGTGAGTGATGGATCATCAACCCGTGTCTATGTAAATGGCATCGTTGGAGGAACGGTTGGAACATACACATCGGCGCCCAATGGAACATCCCCATTGTATTTTGGTGCATTGCAAAATAATTCAAGCTTCATGAATGGCCATATCGATGACGTCCGCATCTACAACCGGAACCTCGCCGCCTCAGAAATCCGCGCCCTCGCCGCGGGAAACCCCGCTACCGGCTCCGGCAAATTAACGCTCGGTTCCGCTCTCACGGTCAACGGGAATCTTGTCTTAAACGGCTCCACACTTGATGTCTCATCTTCCAACTACGCGATTACTCTCAAAGGAAATCTCCAGAACTCCGGTAACTTTGTGAAAAACTCTGGAACAATTCATTTAACCGGAACAACCAATCAAACTCTTTCCGGTTCCACCATCTTCCATAATCTTACAAAGACTATTTCCACGGCCCATTCGCTTTTCTTTGATTACACTTCCAGACAATCAGCATCCGGCGCACTGACGCTCAGAGGTCTTACTGCAAATCTTCTGTCTCTACGTTCCACACGCTCAGGCTCTAGCGCTCGTGTTCTTCTCGATGCAGATTCTGGTACACAGACCATCGATTACCTTAATGTGAAAGACAGTAATGCAACCGGTGGACAGCAACTTGTTTGTTACTCAGGCTCCGAGGAATGTGTGAATTCTGGCAATAATACGAATTGGAATTTAGATGATTCACGTTCTATCACGGGTCGGGTGTATTCCAATACTGGCGCTACTACGCTACTTTCCAGCGTTTCTGTCGCCGTATCCATCAATGGTGCAACTGCAGCCACAACCGATACTACTGACGCCGGTGGTGAATTCGTACTCACGGGGATTAATTCAGCTACTCTCACAGGTGGTTCTATTATAACGCTGTACGTTGATGGTTCCAGTGCCAATAAAGCCGTCACGGTATCTCATGGTTCTGGTGGTTCCATGACCGGCATGACACTCATTCGAGATACGCTGGTTATTCAATCGGGAACAGGTGGTATTTCGCTGGGTTCGCCAATCACTTCCGCAGATCTTACCGTTGCAGACAATAATGGAGACACGGATATATCCAGTTTATTTACTTTCGCCGCTTCGAGCCAGGATCTTACGGTTACAATAGGCAAGCGTCTCGAAATCCGCCAGCGCGGTGTCCTTTCACTTAGAGGCACCCTCACATCCTCTTTTGTCCACCTATCTTCTCTTTCTGGTTCTCTCATTCAAGGTAGCAATGCTGTTAGCATCAGTACACAATACACCCAATCAGGAGGAACATTTATGGGAGGAAATTCCACTATCCGCATGGGTGCTGCATCTTCAACGACAGCGCAAGTTGTTCTTGAAGGAGGAACGTTCTTATCAACGAGTTCGACATTGTCCATGGGTGCGAACTATACGCACACCGGCGGCGGCACATTCAGCCATAATAACGGAACAGTGCTCTATGATGCTGCAATGGTTACCTGGAACGTGGCAACAGCAGAAACATTCTATAATCTGACACTTGATTGTGCAGGTACGGGATCCAACTGTGCCGGTTCTGAGTTAGCGGTTTCTGCCGGTGATACGCTCATTGTTACGAATCAATTAACATTAACTGACGGATTGCTTGGAATTGGAACAATCGAAGCTCAAGGAGCTGTCACTATTGGAAGCATGTTTGATGGTGGAACTGGACTACTCTCTGTTACCGGTAACGCCGCCAGAACCATTTCTCTTGCAGCAAGCAATGAACTTCCAGGTGTTACACTCAATGCGGCGAATGTTACCGTCACAGGGCCAAGCTCCGGGTATGTAAGCATTGAAAGCAACTTTACTCTTCAAAACGGTACATTCACAGCTCCGGCAGGAATCTTGTATGTGACAGGAAATTATAGCCACACAGGCGGTACGTTTAGTCACAATAACGGAACAGTGTATCTCCAAGAGACAGGTTCACCCACATTTGTGATCTCTGGTGGTGGTGCGTTTTACAATCTTTCTGTCGATCTTGGTGGAACATCTGCAAATGCCGTAACAAGTAATTACACTATTTCTGGCGGAACGCCGATTGTCCGCAATACGCTCAATATCATAGATGGATTATTAAATGGAACATTGATTGATGTCAGAGGTAATCTTATCTACGGATCGATTGCCGACGGCGGTTCAGTTGGTATAGAAATGAGCGGTACGGGTTCACAAACAATCGAGTACGAAGGTGGCACCGTGACAACAGGCACTATCACTATTGCTAAACCTTCTGGTATAGCCACTCTTTCAGGCTCTATTTCTTTCAACACCTCTGGTCAGGATCTTACACTTACCGGTGGTACGCTTGATCTCAATGGATTCAACATAACGGTCAATGATCAATTCACGGTTGGCACTGGAACAACACTCCGTCTTACTGGTGATGAAACACTTACCGGTGGGCCAGATCATATTCATCAAGGAGCAATCATGTGGTATGACGCCGCAGGTTCCACGCGCAGGTTAAAAACTTTCACAGGAAATAATAGCAAGAACTACCAAAACCTCGTTCTAGGTTCTACTGGTTCGGCTATCTTCCAACTCCCTGCCGCAGGACTTTCCATGTCCGGCTCACTCACCATCTCCGGTGGAACACTTCAAGTAGATGGTGGACAGAGACTTACGCTTTCTGGCTCTTGGACAAGAACAAATGGAACCTTTACCTCTGGAACTGGAACAGTCATCTTTGCCAAATCCAGTGCCAAAACTCTTACGGAAACACAAGCCTTTAACAACCTCACCTTCGATGGCGGGACAACAACCCTCGCCGCAAACCTTGATGTTGATGGAAATGTGATCATGAGTGAAGGCGCGACATTAGATGTTTCAGCATCTAACTATTCCCTTGCCCTCGCCGGTAACTTCAATAACCAAGGAACCTTCACCAAACGTTCTGGAACCGTGAACCTCAATGGCAATAATCAAACTCTGTCTGGTTCAACAATTTTCCACAACTTAGCAAAGACAGTCTCAGCTGCAAGAACACTCTTCCTCGCACATAACGGTCAGCAATCTGTTTCTGGTTCGCTTATGCTGCGTGGGCTTTCTGCAAACCTTCTCAGTATACGCTCTACCAGTAACACGAATGCAGCCCGTCTCATTGTAGACGGCGATTCTAGTACCCAAATTATCGATTATCTTGATGTGAAAGACAGCAATGCAGCTGGTGGACAACAACTTGTTTGTTATTCTGCCACAGAAGGTTGTACAAACAGTGGAAACAACCCGAATTGGAAATTTGTGGATGCCCTTGGAACCATTAATGGCTATGCTTTCTCAGATATCAATGGAAATGGTCAGAAATCAGGATCTGAACTGACAGGCTTGAATGGTCTTACGGTTGCCGTTAGCGGTACCACTGCCACCGGTGCTGTCTTCTCTGCAAATACTACCACTGCTGGTACAGGAGCGTATGCGTTCGCCAATATTCCTATCAGCAATGCCACGGGTTATACCGTGACACTCAACAGTAGCAACACGCCAACCGGTTATATCCGCACACGGTTCAACGCATCTGGCTCGAATATTCTTGGAACAGGTTCTACACTCGTTGTGAACTTTGGCTACGTTCTCCCATCCACAGGTTCCGGAAAAGTCTTCGTCGACGCTAACGACAACGGTCGCAGAGACGCCGGTGAGAACACAGGTATCAATGGTGTCACAGTTACACTTCTCGGAACAACAGCAACAGGTGGGACACTGAATCGTTCCACTACCAGTTCATCAACCGGTGCCTACATCTTCACCTGGCTTGCACCAAGTTCCGGTCAATATACATTCGGCGTAAACACCGGAACGATTCCTTCTGGTTATTCTGCTACAGGCCTCACGAATACTGGTATCATCATCAGTCAGGGTAACTCAGCGGTCACCGCCAACTTCGGATATTACTGGTACGGCACCATGAGTGGATCGCTGTTTATTGATACCAACCGTAATGGCATCAAAGATATCTCTGAAACACAAGGCTACAACGGAGCAACCATCACCCTCACCGGAACCACAGCCAGCGGCGGATCTCTCAATCTATCAACCCCCACAACTTCGACAGGCGCGTTTACATTCCAGAATGTTCCCTACGGAGTAACAGCCTACACGCTCACGCTTGCGGCTCCATCAGGCTATGAAATTACAACATCAGCTGCATTCAGCCGCACCGTAGCAATTGGTCAGCATGCACCATCAACAGCATTTGGCCTCTTCCGTTCTACGGCATACGGAACACTCACAGCCCGCCTTTGGAATGATGAAAACGGTGACGGAATATTTGATGGATCGGAGACAAGCCGCTTATCTGGCGTATCGGTCGCTATTACAGGTACATCAGCAACCGGTGCAATAATCAACAAAACAGTTACAACAGGTGCTGCCGGCACCGGAACATTTGTGGTACCTGTCAGTAATACATCAGGCTATACGGTTACGGTAAATAGTCATGCCACTCCATCGGGGTATCTCACAACTCGCTTCAATGCATCGGGCAGCAATCTCATGGGATCTGGCGGAACAATTACGGTGAACTTTGGCTACGTTCTCAAGAGTACCATTTCTGGTACAGCCTTTGGTGATACAGATGCAGACACTAGTAGTGATGCCGGTGAAACAGTGCGATTCTCGGGTGCTGTTCTGCAACTGAGCGGCACAACAGGAACAGGGGGATCTATCAGTCGTTCAACAACAACCAATAGTAGTGGTGCGTACAGCTTTGGATCACTACCAACATCGGCTACAAGTTTCCTCTTGGTCATTACTCCGCCAAGCGGCTACACCACAACGTCTACCAATAGCCGTAGCGTGACTATTGGAACTGGTGGTCAATTAAAGACAGCAAACTTTGGGTATATTGTTTCATCCTCTAATGATGGAAATAACAACAGCAGTGGTGGAGATGGTGGATCTGACACAAATGTCACAGGCGGATCACGCCGTCCCTATGCACCCATTGTCATCAAGATAGATGTTCCAACAAAGCCCACCCTTGATCCTATAAATCCTGTAACGCCTACAACGCCTTATCCAACACCGGTTGTCCCAACACAAGAAGAAGTACGTGAGCGCGTCACTCAAGCATTAGAGCAGAAATTGCGCGAGGATCGCTTACTCCAACAGCAACCAATTAATTTCACTCTTAAAGCCGTACAAGTTCCACAGACGTCAGAAGATAAAATTGATCGCGTTCAAGATACTATCTTAGATGGCCTTGCTCACATGACATCAGCAGTTACCGCTCCCGCTAAAGCTACTGCAGACCGCTTGGAAGATATGGCACGCATATTTGGACGTGGCACAGAAGACGCTGCAACACTCACGCGTGGGACCATTGCGTTTGTTCAAAATGGAATGCGCTCTGGCACCCAGACCATGATTGCCTTATTTGATGCAGCGGGTTCTGTAGGCAATGAGGGTACAGCGGGCATTGCACAAATTGCTTCAACCATAGGATCTTCTGCAATGTCGTTCATCACGACACACATGGCAGAACCTGTTGGTGATTCGCTGCTAAGTATTGCACTCTTCATTGATGGTACAGCGCATGACGCATGGACAGGTATCACTGAAACCACAACACGCATTGCTTCCATTGATGCGAATGCATACGGATCAGGTTGGAGCCGCTTGATAATGGGCAACCTTGTACAACCAGTGGTCCGCACGGTTGCGTTTGTAGGATCATCATTCATCACTGGTGTTGGCACGGTGGATGACGGTGTTACCGCTGCAAGAAATACTGTACTTGCACAAGCAGGCCGCATGGCATTTGCATCAGTGGATGTCATTCGCCAGCGCATCGTCGTTCCCGTAAGCATGCTTACCATTGGTACAGAGTCTGCCATCATCGCTACAGGAAAAACGGTTCGTACCATGGCATTCACCACCGTCCAATCAGGTCTAGAAACAACCGTCACAGGTATGCGTGATACAGGTTCTGCACTTGGGCAAGGGATTGCAGATACGGGCCGCCTCGCTTCCAATGGCGTACAGGCAACGAGCCGCGCAATTACGGTGATTACCTCAACTGTTGTACGCACCGCAAGCCGCGGTATTGCAACCGTTGCCGTCAGTCTTGATGAAAAAACAGTCTCAGACTTTGCCACGCAATTTGCCCCAAGCATACAAACCACGCCTGCCATAGATCCTACAACAATCACCCAGCAACAGTACAAAACATCGCTCTACAAAAAAGAAGATCAAATAATCATTGCATCACTCCACTTAGCAGTTCTCAGTTCATTTGGAGATCCGTATAGCAAGACACCCGTCGTGCTCTTCTCTGATCCAAAAATTGCGGTGACGGATGAAGAGGGCATTGCCACATTCCACAACGTGGAAATAGGCGCACACAAGTTAGAAATCCATGTACCAGGTGAAGAAGTTAAGACACAAGATATTATTTTGGAACCACCATCCGGTCTTACCTTAGAAGAACAAGAAAACTTGGATGTAGTAATGCCAGTGATTCAAGTGCTGGTGGAGAAAAAGAATCCATGGAATTTAAACCCAGTCATTTGGTTCACTATGGGCTTACTGCTACTTGGCAACATTGGTTGGGGTTACTTAATGTGGCATGGTCGCCATAAGCGTGATCTGGAACTTTTGCAGCACGTACAGCTCCGATAAATATCAACTATTAAACAACCGAATCAACTTCACCAGATCCATCAGTTTTGCTGGTACCGATCCAAACACTGCCTGCATCTGTGCATTATCACCATTCCTCAGAAACTGAAGCATCATCAACAAATCAGCCACCGTCAAACTTCCGTCTCCATTAAAATCTCCGAACGTCATACTGGCAGAAGTACAAGAAGCAGCAAGAACTTGCACATTCGTAAGGTTCGTAAGTGTTGTCTTCTGATACCCTCGTGCATGAACAGAGAGAGAATAATTAGACGCACTCACAAGTGTACCAAGGGATGCATGGCTTACCACAATCTTCCCATTCGCATCAGCTGTTGCATTTGCCGTAAACACATCAGTTGTTCCCTGCTTAAGAATGATCGTCGCTGGAGCACCCCTCTGCAGATGCCAAGCGTTGGGATCAATCGTATTGATACAAGCGGAAGCAAGCGCAGCCGATGAGGAAGAAACAGCGGAACTAACGGAGGAAGAGCGGGAAGAAGATGAGCCACCAGAACTTAAGGATGAAGATGATGATGCTGGTGGTGGAGCTGCGCCACCAAGTGGTTCTTCTCCACGGAAAAGAGCCGCAACGTCTTCCCCTGAAAGAGGACGGTTGTAGACACGGTATTCATCCACAAGGCCATTGAAGTACCACTCATTATCACTCGCAGAGTTTGGGCTTGCGGTTACACCAATACCTAGCGGAAGAGTACCTTGATTCAGCAATCCACTGTACGCCTTCGTTCCAACCAGCACGCCATCGACATAAACTTTCAGAAGGCGTTCTGACGCATCGGCAATAGCGACAAAATGATGCCATGAAGTAAATGTAAATGAACCCGTTGTTTGAGCTGCAATCACCGGCGTGGTGGTATTCCCTTTTTCATACACCTTAAACGAAAGCCGATTTGGATTGGATCCAAGCTCAAATTGATTACCTGCATTACTATCAACCCCACGCTTTGTTGTAATAAATGCAGAGCTCGTATTAAGCGATTTTACCCACATACTAAAGGTGATACTTCCCGGCGGATTTAACGTAATATGATTATCAATACGCACGTAACTACGGAGTGGATCGGCAGTATTGGGCTTGCCTCGGTTATCAATACGCATGCTCCTGGTAGAGCGAGATGCCAGTTGCGGGGGTACTTCGGTTGAAAGTGGAACGGATCCAATCACTCTTGCAACAAGTTGGTTTGTTGACGCATCTGGAGTTGTGCCTGCATCTACGGATTCAAACGGCAAATACAAAACAGGACCTACGGATTGAGTGATAAAGGTTGTAACAGGAATAAGTGCGTGCTTATTTCCTGCCGCATCCTCGCCAGTAACATCAAATTTATAACCTCTGCCTTCCTCCAAGCCTGAAAGTGAAAGCGTATGCGTGACAGATAATGTATTCGAGCCTTGTAATAAAGAACCAGTACCTTGATCAGCTGGCCAATAGCGATAGGTATATTTGAATGGTTCGTTTGCAGAGAATGATATAGTCGCATTAGTAAAGCCCGGTTCAATATTGGATGTTTGCAGAATGGGCGGCAACCAATCTGCAACCTGCGTGCCATTGGAGACAAATGCTTTTTGCTCGGCAACAAAATCTTTAATCGCATTATATTTGTACGCAACATTGAGATCATCTGTCATAGTTTGCAAGTGCCCCCATGCAAAACGCGGGCTCCAGCCCTGCACAAATGTATAGAGCGTCATACCGTCATAGCCGCTGTCTGCTAAGCGCTGAAGATACTTTCTATAGATAGTGTACATTGCGGGCGATTGATGGGCAGCAACCATATTATCCCGGTCTGTAACGTGCGAGCCGCCCTCATATTCGATCTGACGGACATAAAAACCAAATTCATTTGAAAGCTGTTCTCGTATAGTTGAGTAATCTTGTATCTTCCCTTTCCAACTATTCAAAAATGTCAGTATCGCAGTAGTAATAGTATCGGCTGATGCAGTTCTAGCACTGGAACCGCCAAAATACGGAGCACCGGAAATAATTTCGAATTTCCTGTCTACCGTCTCATTTTTTAGGCGCGTGATTAATGCTATGGAACGTGTGGGAAATGCTGCTTGGGCTGCGGCTACTCGCATGAGCTTTGGTTTTCTGGACGGATCCGACTGCTCATTCCATACCGCTGTAAATTGATTGAACATGTTGCCTGCCAGTTTTGCCCAAGCTTTCTCATGGCACCATTCAACAGTGCAGCCCATAGCGATGCGGTATTGTTCAACAAAGTTCCAGTGGTGCCAAAATCCGGGCGCATTATTCCATATTTCGTTGCCATACTCTATATAGGCTTCCAGTCGCGGATCTAAGGTATCGCGGATCTCGCGAGCCAGATATTGATAACCCTCATTATCCATTTCTGGAGGCACATTGAACCAGCACCCCTGGAAATCACTATAGCGCTGACGCATGACATTGCAGAGATGTATCAGCGGACGCAGTGGCATCATTTTTTGCGGTCTCAGACCATCTCGCAATGATGAATACGTCGCATAATTGGAAGGCAGAATATCCGCTAACGTTTTAGCTGCATGCTGATTGATTGCAAGGGTATCCATAAAGCGGAACCAAGCAAACGGTGCCGAAAGTTCTAGGAATTTCTCGGTGAATTGATATTCCCAATAGGCGGGGTTTGTTTGGTTATCCAAAAAAAGTTGGTAGGCTTCGTGGTTCGCAAGTCCGTTTGATCTTGTACCGTGTGGGATCAATCGTATATTACGGACAGGATCAGCAGGATTGGAATTAAGAATGTGTATACTAATACCAATGTCTCCTGCCAGACGAGTGGTTTGTACCCAAGTATTCGGCGTGGAAAATGTCTGTGATGCGATTCGCACCTGCCCTGTTCCCTCATACTTTACCCAAAATCTTCCTTCTGGCCAACTGCGATACGGCACATGGACATGGGCAAATGTACAGTAGATTGGCCCGCCTCCGAGAGGCCAGCCCGTTGGTGTTAGTGCCACACTGGGCGCAGTTGTAGTACCGGCTGGGCAGTGCCAAGCATTTTTGGCTGTCCAGAGGGCTCCGTCACTTTGAATACCAGACACATATTTCATGGAATCGATGAATAGCAACTCAGTACTGTAGTAGGTGATGTAGTTTAAATTCACCCCCACGCCCATATTATCTATTTCCGTTCCACCGTTGGATCTTCTGCATCCTCTATCTGCACTGTCAATAACGCCATCCCTATCATCATCAATTCCATTGGTGCATGCGATGGTGGAGATCTGCGCTCCCACGGGCTCTGCTTCATCAATATCCTGCTTCACTGCTCCATACTCATTCACTCCCAAATACACCGCCAAACAAAGACTCCCAACTACCGCTGTAAGGAGAGGAAGCCTATGAAGAAATTTTTGAGAAAACATTCCGTCGAGATGACGGAGTTCAATCTATACTGATCATCACTTCAGTGCAATGCTAATCTACTTTTGCTTCAACTTTTCGTACGTTTTGTAATAGGCATCACCGGTATCACCAATAAATCCCATAATACTTTTTCCTGCGCGCAACGCTTTGCCAGTACGTGTCTGTGGAGCAGGTTCATTATCTTTCTTTATACTGGACTGTTTCAATTTCTTAAACCCCCATTCAATGAGTTGATCCACACCATGCTGAAAGTGGGCATAGGATGCGCCGAGGAGTTTGGCAGGTGCTTTCATGAGCCCAAGTATAACCTGTTTTTGTGTATCTTTAAGGATAAACCAAACAAAATAACCCTATGACTCTCGTAGTCAGGTATCAAGCTTACGGGGTTGATTCTTAGATGGATGCATGTGTTGTTTAAAGCCATTAGCCCTTGGCATAAGGGTCAAACGGCAATGTGAAGTGCACCGTTGTACCGCGGCCGAGTTTACTTTCTACCCATAGATCACCTCCGCAGTTTTGAATAATTCCCTTGGCAATAAACAGACCTAAGCCGTTTCCAACTGGCTTATGCTGCGCTGCATTGGAAGCACGTGTAAACTTTTCACCAATGTGAATCAAATCTTCTTCAGGAATTCCATAACCCTGGTCTGTGACAGAAATCTCTGCATGGTCACCTTCTTTTTTAGCACGAATGCTGATGGTAGTGGAATCTGGCGAGTAGCTTATGGCATTTTCAATCAATTCCTGCAAAATGCCAAAAATAAGCTTGGTATCAATTTGTACTGGTGCCAAATTTGGATCCAAGAAAATCTCCAAGCGCTGTTTTCTACGCGTGAGCTCTGGCCGTGCATCATCTAACACGCGTTGCAGAATGTGCTTGAGTGATTTGAGAACTTCTATATTTAAGCCTACTCCGCCGCTTTCCACATGGGTTGCTTCCGTCATCGCTTTTACAATCTTACCCATACGATCAATCGCCTGCGAAATCTGTTCCATGACATCTGCGTTAACAAGCAAGTCTTTTCCATCTGGGTCACCCAGCAGCTCATGCCACCAACGGAATGTTGCAAGCGGTGCGCCCAATTGATGCGTGGCAAGTTCCAGAAGTGCCAAACGGTTGGAGTCTATTTGTCGCTTCACCTCGGTTTTTCCTTGGTAGGCATAGGCCTTAACAGATCTGGCAATAAAGATGCCCGCAAAAAGGAGCAGCAAAAATGGCGCTAAGAATGCCTTCATCATTTCCCACCAGAAACGTTCATAGGTTTCTAAAATTAAGATTTCCTGTGCTTTTGCGTTCGCATCATATAAAGGAACAAATGCTTGGAGGGTACTGCCTGAACCAAATACCACAGGCTCCAATTGGTCTTCCACTTCAGCAATGATTGGTAAAGCGATAACCATACCCCGAGATGTTTCTTTGGTAGATGCTAAGACCTTCCAGCTAGATTTCTCTTTTTGCTTTTCTAAAATACTGATGCTGGTTGCCCGTGGTGTTCTATCCAGCAACTGGAGCAGATGCTTTTGAAGTGCTTCTTGCGTGCCACTGTGCAGTTCAGTCATAGCCATTGCATCTTTGCTAAGGCTGTAAGACATGGTATCCGCGGTGCTTTTTGCATGCTCCAAAGAACCAGATTCAATAAAGAATTTGGTAGAGAAAAAGAAGCCAAGGCCAATACAAATGGTAAATAGCACAACAAGCGTCTGCAGACCAATGAGTCTCCATGTAAGGTCCCGGTGAACGGCTGAAAGAGGGCTTCCCATAGGTATGTATGTTTCTTATGATTATACCAGAAAAATGCTCCTTATGGAAGGATTCTCTTTGCTCGCCGTTATTACCATAGGAGCCTTTACTGGCTTTCAGATGGTGATTTATGCCACTTCTCTAATAAGCGCATACGGTAATTACCCACTGTTTTATTAAATTGTACTTGATTCCTGATTGCCTGTGGAGATACGCGTTTTGTACGCGCAGGAGATGCCACACTTGGTTGAGATGGTTGTACGACTTCTGCAGGAACAGCATCTGATTGTTCAGACATGATAATCTTAGGCTTGGCTGTTCGTAATGCACTCAGCATTGCTTGCATGTCAGTGCGCGAAACGCTTGCACCAAAAGCATCAAAGTCACGAGCATGCACACCCCTGCGCTTCAAGCTTTCTGTAAATCTCCAGTGCCATCCTAAATGCTTAATGCGTGTGGAATCTGGTAAAGAAATTCCGTATGCAATGGCGATCATTTTAGAAGCTTCGGCAATATTGATTCTTTCATGAGGTCGAAACATGCCAGAGCGATTCCCATCAACCAGACCAAAGAGCATTCCAAGACATATTTCCTGAGCATACGCAGTGTCCACGCCAACATCGGCGAAATATACGTTAAACCGTGGCGGCAAAGAAGATGCCATGTCCTGTTCACAGTTACGGTGTAAGTCAGCAGGATACACATGTTCTACTAATGCTTTGGTGAATTCAGCACGAGTCAACGCACTGTCTGATGCAAAGGCAGGTGTAGCAGTGATGGCAAGAATGAATCCAAAGGTGAGAGACAGTCCGAAGCGCATTGCAAGGTGGGAATGAAAAGGATTCATACTACTCATGAATGACATTGCGAAGCAAGATACTCACTATACTTCCGTTATGGACAGTACATATATTGTATCACTTTTTTGATCATAAATCATGAATATAATTATTGAATATATAAATTAGGCCTCTATAAAGAACATAAAATTGAACATATAATATGATCAATAACTAGTTCATTACTTATGCAATGCAAGCTTTATGAGCCAATTTGTTAGCCCAAATAACAGGGCAATGACCATCCAACCCATCACATCAGATACAGCAAAAGATACTAGCCTGTCATCCATGAGTGATGTGATAAGAACAATGAACCATAAGAATAAGCCGTTAACAGCAATAAGAGTGAGCAACTGTGCAAACAGCTTAAAAGGAAATGCCAGAATAGACAGTACTGGTCTGATGATAATGTTCAGTAGCGTGAGAAGTGCCCCAATAATAATGTAGCCAAGCCAGCCACCGGTGATGGAGATATACTCAGGCAAATACAGAGCCATGCCCCATACAAGCAGCACATGTAAAATAAACCGAATGAGAAGTTTGGCTGGTGCGGAAAATGAATGCTCGTCGTTTGGCATAAGACCTACATTAGCGGCGAACCATAGTTACTGTCACTTTCCGAGTATCTAGATCCATGTTATGAGCATCGCCATTGGCCATGCCAAGAGTGGCTTGAGTTTCACGTTCTATCAATTCCCCAAACGTTGCCAGCACATCATCCGCACCTTGAATACGTACAAGAACAGATTCTCCCATCATAAATCCTTCTTCTTTGCGTAACTTTTGAATGCCACGAATCAAGTCACGTGCATCGCCTTCAAGCGTTAATTCCTCCGTAATCGCTGTATCTAGTTGCACCACAATGCCATGGTCCCCGGCAGTATCCAGGCGATCATCATGTGTTTTATAGATTATTGTTGCTTCTTCTGGCGTTAATTCTTCGCCAAGAATGGTGATCATTCCATTTTTTGTTTGCGTGAATGCGCCTGATTTTCCAGCTTGAATAATTTCTTGAACTTTTTTACCTAACCTTGGTCCCACTTTGCGTGCATCAACTTGGGCTATAGGAAGGGCTAAACTACCAGGGTCGCTGATAAATTCTAATGATTTTACATTGAGCTCATCACGCAGTAACTGATGATCCTCTTCCGTGAGGGTATTCGCAGAAACTATATCTTCTGGAATTGCGATAATAGCTTTTGCTAACGGCTGTCGGACTTTTATAGTGGCATGTGATCGAACGGCCAAACCAAGGGAAACGGCAAGTCTCATCACATCCGTTTTTTTCAGCAATAGATCTTCTTGGACTGTAAGCTTGCGGCTACTTGGCCAACGAGAAAGGTGTACAGAGCCATGTTCCTCCTTGCTAAGATTTAAGTAGATGGTCTCTGCAATAAATGGACAGAACGGTGCCAGAAGCTGGCTCAGCGTTAACAGTGCATCGTGCAATGTAGCAAGTGCAGCTTGTTGATCTTCTGATGTTTTACTATCTCCAGTTACAGCCTCCGCATCTTGCAAACCGCTTTTACCTGCAAATCTGCGCCGTGATAAACGTACATACCAGTTGGTGATGCCATCAATCGTACTCAATAGTTCGCTACACGTTGCAGAAAGATCATAGCTCTCTAATTGCTTCGTCATTCGGTTTACCAGGCCTTGCACTTCAGCTCTAAGCCACACATCTAGGGGATGGTTAGAGATATGCCTTGTTGTTTGAGGCTGCCAGTTGGCAGTATTGGCGTACGTCACAAAAAACGCATACGTGTTCCATAGAGGTAGAAGAATATTTCTGAGTGCTTCTTCCACAATCCGCTCAGAAAAACGCATATCTTCACCACGAACGGCTGGTGACTGCATCAAAGCAAAGCGGACAGCGTCAGCACCATGTTTTTCAACAATGGCTAATGGCTCTGGGTAATTCTTCAGTCGTTTGCTCATTTTTTTGCCATCTTCCGCAAGTACTGTGCCATTCACCACACAATGCTCAAATGTCGGTTGATCAAATAATGCAGCGCCAAGAACAGTAAGTGTGTAAAACCAGCCACGCGTTTGATCAATTCCCTCCGCAATAAAATCAGCCGGGAAACCAGGAGGATTACCATCTGGCTGCGCTGTAAATGAAAAAGGATAATGACTTTGTGCATAGGGCATAGAACCGCTTTCAAACCAGCAATCCAATACATCTGGAATACGCTTAAACGTTGGTCCAAGCAGCAGAGTCTCTTTATGGCAATTGGGGAAGAATGTGTAGACACATGTTCCTTGTTGGACGCGCTTTAAAGCATTGATATATCTGCTATGCGTTACCAGTAACACACGCTTACCTTTGTACTTTTCACGAATATTTTGTATGCCGTGCTTCGCACGATCCAAAAATTCTTGAGCTTTTTCACCGCCAGGCATATCTAAAATATTCTGTTGTAATGCAGAAGAAAATGCAGGGTCAATTGTAGCAATCTCAGCAAACGTTTTTCCTTCATATGTTCCAAAATTTTGCTCAGAAAAAATACTATCTGATTCGGCTTTTAATGAAATTGAATTACCTAAAATTTTTGCTGTTTCCAGTGCACGATCAAGGCTTGAACACAAAAGAACATCGTACGTGCCATGTTCCAATGTTTGAGCCAATGCACGTGCCTGCTCGCGGCCTCTTTCTGTTAGCTTACGGTCCATCTGTCCACATATACGCCCTTCCGCATTCCAATCGGTTTCGCCGTGGCGTACAACAGTGAGTTCTACCTCCGTATTAGTTACCCAACTTATGCCATCGGTAGTTTCTTTATGCAAATCTAAAGGCGCATCGGCTTGATGATCCCAGTAGAAACTGTAAGGAGTCGCATAGGATGGATCAGGCTGACCATAAAGTTTATAAGGGTCTTCTTGTGTAAAGTAATGCTTACACTGCATGACAATATCTGCATGAGTAACTACCACCACATGGTGGCCTTTATGCTTGCTGAGCAATTCTTCAATGAAAGGGGTTATTCTCAGCTTTGCTTCCTCAAAGGATTCCATGCCAGGCATATGGTAAATAGTCTCGATTTGGTTCTGTTCCATACGAAACGCCCTGCGCTCTTTTACAAAACTGAGATCAGTAAAATCAATAGTTGTTCCTTCATAATCACCAAAGCCGATTTCACGTATGCGCTCCTCAGTAATGATGGAAATCCCTGTAGCATCAGCAACGGCCTGAGCAGTCTGTTGTGTTCTGGCCAAAGGTGATGCATACAAAAAATGTACATTTTTATCCTTTAAAAATAGGGCTGATTTAGATGCTTGTTCTTTTCCTAGTTCTGTTAAATTTGTTCCTGGAACTTTGCCTTGGTAGATAGGAATGAGGTTGCCCTCACTCTGCCCATGCCTAAGGACCGTGATCTTCGTGAATCGTTCTGGTTGCTTTGCAATAAGTTCATCACGGCTACCAAGTGAGACTATTTCTCCTGTTTCGTCATTCTTCCACAGCGGTAGCGGCGTACCCCAATAGCGACTGCGTGAAATAGCCCAATCACACGAGTTTTCCAGCCATTTCCCAAATCGGCCATCACGAATATGGGCTGGCACCCACTCAGTTTTGCTATTTGCTTTCAGCATGGACTCCTTGATTTTTTCCACAGCCACAAACCAGGAGGAAGTTGCATAATTCAACAGAGGAGTATCGCAGCGCCAACAGTGAGGGTAGCTGTGAGAATAGGATACTTGAGCAAATAAAGTATTCTTTTCTTTTAGTATATGGATAACCTTTTGATCTATTTTAGTAGGATCATCTTTTGGTTTTACTTCTAGTCCTGCAAAGTCAGTTACATCTTTGGTAAACCGGCCTTCCATGGTCACATGTTGTAATAATGGTACCCCTTCCTGTTTGCCAATTTGAAAGTCATCTTCTCCAAAGCCTGGGGCAATATGAACGATTCCGGTTCCATCTTGAGTTGTCACAAAATCACCGGCAACCACTTTGAATGCTTTTGGGTATCGGTCAGCAAAATAGGAGAAGAGCGGTTTATAATGCTGTCCTACCAGTGTATTACCTATAAAAGATTCGCCTAGAATTTCATATTCTTTATCCTTAAACGTCGCTTGTGTTTCAAGGATTGCCTTCGCCAGAATGTACATGTCACCCTCGTACTTCACTTTTACGTACTCCACTTCTGGATGGACTGCCAAAAATAGGTTTCCTGCTAGCGTCCAAGGAGTCGTTGTCCAAGCCAGTAAAAAGGTCCCTGGCTTATCAATAAGCTCAAATTTTACCGTCGCAGACTGATCGGTAATATCTTTATAGCCCTGAGTTACTTCAAAATTACTTAAAACTGTCACGCAGCGTGGGCAAATATGCATAGGTTTATGGCCTTCATAGATCAACCCTTTTTCATGTAATTGCTTAAATACCCACCAAATACTTTCCATGTAATCGGCATCCATGGTGCGGTAATCCCAATCCATATCCACCCAGCGGCCCATGCGTTCCACCGTGTTCCGCCACTCTTTGGTATAGCGTAGTACTACACTACGACACAGGTCATTGAAGGCTTTTACGCCCATTGCCTTGATCTTATCTCTATCTAATCCAAATTCTTTCTCTACCTCATATTCCACGGGGAGGCCATGGCAATCCCAGCCAAAGCGGCGCTGCACAAGCTTGCCCTGCATGGTCTGGTAACGCGGAATAACATCTTTGATTGTGCCGGCGAGGAGGTGTCCATAA
>Ga0163152_10002506_pt1 | contig 25914 bp, 25 predicted proteins | sample OliLakLV19MP8IB2_FD_148635 | JGI IMG/M metagenome (GOLD analysis project Ga0163152, IMG submission 148635) | Freshwater microbial mat bacterial communities from Lake Vanda, McMurdo Dry Valleys, Antarctica - Oligotrophic Lake LV.19.MP8.IB-2 | ecosystem: Environmental > Aquatic > Freshwater >...
CGGGCGCGTTCGTTGCGCTCGACACCTCCGACCTCGTGGAGGAGATGAAGGTGCTGGTAGCCAAGTCGCGCAGCGCCGGGCCGGCGGCGACCAAGCTCTGAGCGTGCTGCACATCACGAACGGCGACAGGCCACGCTTGCGGGCTTCAGCCAAGCGGGATTGATCCTGAGCGCGCTCAAGTAGTACCATGGTAATACCTGAATACGGAGCGAATGCCCTTGCTTGCCGTTACGCTGAAGCTTACCGACGCCCTCAAGGCGCGCATCAACGACCTCGCGGCTTCGAGCGGAAAATCGCCGCATGCCTTCATGGTGGACGCGCTCGCGGCGCGGATCGAGCAGGAAGAGAGCCGCGCTGCGTTTGTGGACTCGGCCTTGCAGGCGCGCCAGGAGGTGGCCACCTATGGCCGCGTGGCGGACGGGGCCGACGTCCACAAATGGCTGCTCAAGCGCGCGGGCGGCGGCAAGGCGGCTCGCCCCCGGGCGCGAAAGCTCGTGAAATAGGGACGTGACACGCCTCGCCTATTCCCCCGCGGCAATCCGCGACCTCGAGCGAATCCAGAATTTTCTGGCTGAGAACGACCCGGCAGGCGCCATTGAGGCGGCAAAGACCATCGTCCATGCCGCGACGATCCTGGAGAGGCATCCGCTGATTGGCCGACCGGCGGAAGAAGGGATGCGCGAGCTCGTCATTTCGCGGGGACGCACAGGCTATGTGGCCCTGTACGACTATCTGGCGCCGATCGACACAGTGGTCATTCTGGCCATTCGCCATCAGCGTGAGGTGGGGTACGAACTTTGATGAAGATTTAGCACCGAGACCGGCGCGCTAAAAGACTACCCGTACGGCTTTGCGAGCCGTTTCGAGGACGACCGCCGCGGCACCAACCCCGAGGAAATCCTGGGTGCCGCTCACGCGGCGTGCTTCACGATGGCGTTTTCGATTGCATGCGACAAGGCGGGCCTGGCCACGAGCAGTGTCGACACCCAGGCCAGCGTGCGGCTTGCAAAGCATGGCGAGGGATTCGCGATCGACAGGATCGCGCTGACGATGAGTGCCGCGATCCCCGGCATCGACGAGGCGAAGTTCCAGGAGATCGCCAGCGCCGCGAAGCGCGACTGCCCGCTGTTGAAGGCGCTGGCGGGGGTTGCGGAGATCACGCTGAAAGCCACGTTGCGATAGGCGGGGGCGCGGCGCCGGCTAGCCGCTCCAGAACGGCCCACCCGCGATGGAGTTCTACAAATGAAACAGTCCGCAACGGCCACGCCGACCGAACCGGCCAAGCCGGCCTCCGCCGCGCAACCGCGCGTTCGCACCGTCGCAGTCGGCGGCCTCGTGGCGATCGGGCGCAAGGTCTCCGCGCGACTGGATGAAGGCATTCCGGGCCTGCGCCTCGTCGCGGTCTCTGCGCGGAACATCGAGCGAGCGGAATCCATCGTCGCGAAGTTCGGTACGAAAGTGCCGGCCGTTCCGTTGTCGAAACTCGGCGGACTTGCCGACATCGTCGTCGAGTGCGCGCCGGCGGAAGTTTTCATGGAGGTCGCCGAGCCCGCGCTGCGCGCCGGACGTATTTTGGTGGTGATCAGCGTCGGTGCACTCGTCGAGCAGCCCGGGCTCGCCAAGCTTGCCGAAGAATACGGCGGGCGCATCATTGTCGCCACGGGCGCGCTGCTCGGGCTCGACGCGGTGCAGGCAGCGCGCAAAGGCGAAATCCATTCGGTCACGATGATCACTCGCAAGCCTCCCGGCGGCCTCATGGGTGCCCCGTACCTGGTAAAGAACGGGATCGACGTAAGCGCCCTCACCGCGCCGCTCAAGGTGTTCGAAGGCAGCGCCCGCGATGTGGTGCGCGGCTTTCCGGCGAACGTCAACGTCGCCCCGGCCTTGGGCCTCGCGGGAATAGGCCTGGACCGCACGACGATCGAGATCTGGGCCGACCCTTCGATCGAACGGAACATGCATACAATCAAGGTCGACGCCCACAGCGCGTCGTTCACGCTTTCGATCGCGAACATCCCCAGCGAGAATCCAAAGACCGGCAGGATCACCGCCCTGAGCATCATCGCGGCCCTGCGCAAGCTCGGCAGCCCAATCAGCGCGGGACCTGAGGGGCCCTTAAGGCGCGGCGTCAGCTGCAGGGGAGCGGCGAACGACCGGCCCGAGCCCGCCGAACTGGAAAGTCGAACTTTACTTTCCTGTCATTGGCCGCCAGAGCGGCTTTGCGGTCACGCTGACTGTGCAGCCGCCCACCGATTGAATCTGCGAAATCCGAAGATCGACTTTCTGCCTGGTCCGCCTCGATGCCACGGGCCAAGGCCGGCTCATTTGGCGGCGCGCTCACAGTGCTGGTTGCCTCACCCCCCCTGGTGGCAGGACAATCAGGGTGGAAGCGAGCATTCACGCAGTAAGCAGGTTGTGCGGCGTTCCGGCATCGGATAGTAGGCGATAGCGCAGCGCGATCGAATCATACGAATTTTCGGAGACACGCAATGAATGAACAGGAACTGCTCGAGCGCATCACCGCGACCCCGGACATCTTCGGCGGCAAGCCGATCGTCCGGGGCATGCGCATTTCGGTGGAGCTGATTCTAAGCCTGTTGGCCCAGGGCGAAACTGAAGACGCGATTCTCGAGGACTTTCCCGACCTCACGCGCGAAGATATTTTGGCCTGTCTTGCCTATGCGCACGCCGTCATTGCGCGGGACTCTCTGGACTCCGTCGAGGTGAAGTGAAATTCCTTGTCGACCGATGCGCCGGCCGCCGCCTGGCGGATTGGCTGCGCGAGCAGGGTCATGATGTCGTCGAATCGCGCGAGCGCGGCGCGGATCCGGGAGATGAGATTCTGTTGGCGTGGGCTGTCGCGGAGCAGCGCATTCTAGTCACCATCGACAAGGACTTTGGCCAGATCTTATTCACTCGACAGGCGCGTCACTCGGGCTTGGTCCGACTTCCCGATGTGCCCGCATCCACGCGAATCACGCTGATGCGAGGACTGCTCGAAAACCACGGGGAAGACATTGAGTCTCGCGCAATCGTTACCGTGCGCGGCGGCCGTATCAGAATCTCTCTGCCTCCCGACCAATGAGAGTCCGGCCGTGGGCGGGGGCGCACCGAGCTGTTGATCGTAATCGGATAGGTTGATCGATTCCGGGTCGCATGCTGAGGACTCCGGGACTGCCAATTCAGTGACCGCAGGCGCATCTATCCCTTCGTGCCCGTGTCGCTACAGCTGCGTCACCGGTTCGATTCCCTCGCGCGGGCCCCTGCCGTCGAGACACCCATGCTCGCGCTGGTCGCCGCGCTAGACAGCATCATCGCACCGCGCCACGCGCGCTGGCTGTACGACGCCTGGCGCGGCCCGAAACAGTGGATCGAGATCGGCACTGCCAACCACAACAGCATCTCGGACGATGCGCTCTACTGGGGCGCCATCGCCGCCTTCCTTGCCGTCGGTCCCCAGTGGAGTTCGCTGGGGCGGAACGACACGCCGGATGCGTGCTTCAGGAGTCATACCGCTTCGACTAAATTGGGCACAAATTACGTCCTAGACTTTTGCGAAGCTGGATGTTCGAGAACGAGCCGACCATTGCTTCGACCTCTTTACTTCCCCTATAAAATAGCTCCATGATCTACTTGGACCACAACGCGACGACGTCGACGCTGCCGGAGGTACTGGAGGCGATGATGCCTTTCTTCACTTCCGAGTGGGGCAATCCGTCGAGTGCGTACAAGTTCGGTTCAAAGCTGAAGGGTGTGATCGAGACGGCGCGGGAACAGGTGGCGGAGTTGATCGGAGCACAGCCGCGCGAGGTGATCTTCACGTCGTGCGCAACAGAGAGTAACAACGCTGCGATTCACGCCGCGCTCAAGGCGAATCCAAACAAGCGGCACATCGTCACGTCGGCGGTCGAGCATTCCTCGGTTCTGACTTATTGCATGGCGCTGGAGAAAGAGGGTTATCGCATCACCTACCTGCCCGTTGACAGCGACGGATTGCTGAAAATGGCCGACCTCGAAACCGCCATCACTGATCAGACCGCTCTCGTTTCGTTGATGTGGGCGAACAATGAGACGGGTGTGTTGTTTTCCGTGAAGGAAATTTCTGAGATTTGCCAGTCACGCGGAGTGCTGTACCACTGCGACGCGGTGCAGGCGGGGGGTAAAATCGAGACGGATGTTCGGAAACTTCCAGTTGATTATCTATCGCTGACGGGCCACAAGTTTCATGCACCGAAAGGCATCGGCGCGCTTTACGTCCGGCGCAAAACACCGGTCTCACCGTACGTATATGGCGGACATCAAGAACGCAACTTGCGCGGCGGTACTGAGAACGTAGCGCTGATCGTCGGTATGGGCAAAGCCGCCGAACGCGCCTTCCGTTATCTACCCGACTACGAGAAGAAAGTCCGTCCGCTGCGGGACAGGCTGGAGGATGGCATCCTGAGTTCGATTCTCAATACAGAGTTGAACGGCCGCAAGACGCAGCGTCTCTCCAACACGACCAACATCACCTTCCACGGCGTCGAATCCGAAGCCCTGCTCATCTTGCTCGACCAGGAAGGCGTCTGCGCCTCATCCGGCTCGGCCTGTCTTGCGGATTCAGACGAGCCGTCGCACGTCATCAAAGCAATGAAGCCCGAGTCGGCGGCCTCACGGGAGTCGATCCGGTTTTCGCTTGGTAGGTCAAACACCGATGCGGATACGAGTGCCGTCCTTAACGCCTTACGCCAAATAACGCAAACATTGCGCGGCTAATCCTGCTAACAACCAAGTCAAATCGGCCATCGTCGAAGGTGGTCAATAGCAGAAAAGGCAACTAACTACCGTTTTTCGATTTCGGATATTTCACTAGCAAATCCAAGTACAGTTTCCTATCCGACTCCGGTAACGCCTCTGTCGATATTATGTCCGCGTATAGCAGAACGGTGTTCTTGATGAGGACACGCCCCTTACCAGATGCTTGGTAGACGGGGTCGCTAAAGTCGACCGTAGAACTTGCGCTTAAAATCGAATCCAGATCACTAATTGAAGCGGCGGCGCCAAATTTTTCCACGGCAATCTTGAAAACATCGAACAAAGCTTGAATACCAACGGTCTTCCGAATGTAGGATTTCAGCGTGGCTGATGCCCAGAGATGTTTCTTCGCCACGATGAAGAACGTCATAATCCGGTGGTACAACTCGTCATCCTGATTCGCTAAATAAAGCTCCCGCAAAGGGGAAGAGTCTTTCAGCAACTGAATGCGAGACCGCGCTCCAATCGTTTTCTTATGTAACAGATCACGGTCCATCTTGGGATTTCGCGAGATCAGTTTTGCTATCCCCTCCACAACGCATGCTGTGGAAATTTGCCAGTCGGGCGGATTGCCTTCGGGGAAGAGCAAATCAGCATTCATCGGCGCAACCTTGATCCGACCATGGAACGGTGATTTAGGATCAAGGTTCAACTTTCGAGTGAAGAATACCGCCAGTTTGTCTGGCGCCCAGCCATCCTTTTCCTCGTCGTCAAAATTGTAGCCGAACTGATCGTAGGCAAGGCTCTTGTTGACCTTGCGCTGGTTAATGTTGATCGTCGCAAAAAGATATGCTTGGTAAGCGTGCGGCAGGTCCATGTAAACCGCGCACAGAAGTTGCATCGTTTTCTTTTCGAGGTCGCAATAGTCAAAACCCAGCAAGCGATGTTGACCATCTATAACACTGGCCATTGTGTCGCCAGAGGGAATGACAAGGTGAAAAAGAGAATCCTTCCCTACTTCAATGCGCCATCTTTTGTCTTCGTCTTCTTGCAGTTCTCCATAATTGATGTAATTCGCCGCTAAAATAATGCTGTTGGGAAATGCCGCCTCCACTGTGTTGATGTACTTCGCTATCTGTTTAGCGCGCGGCAACGATAGCTGACGCTGCGTCCCAAGCAAGGAATACCAAAATTCTTTGGTATCAACTTTGTCAATGCGAGTCGCATCAAGAAATGTCACTTGTCGCAAAGTGGCGGCATCCAACGTCACGACAAAAAACTCACCAAGGGGCTGTGATACTTTTATTGCCGGTAAGGTCAGTGGAAATGTGGGCATCGTCGTTGTTCCTACCCTCACTATGGTTTTTCACCGCCCAATGCGGAATATGCGTTTTCTTGTGTAAGCATGGGATCGGCGTCGTGAACCATCAACCAAACGATCGCGGCGACAGCCGCACCGCCTGCTGACAACTTCGACACGATTTCGGTGCGGTCAACGAGTAAGACGGCGATGGCGCACGCTGCGGATAGGAGCGTCAATCCAAGAAGAAACAGCGTGAATGTTGCATCATCTTTCTCGCGCTCACTCACAATGCAGTCGGCAAAGGCTGTGACAGCAATTGCAATGACATAAGTAGCCAGACTGTGGTGAACACTGAGCCACGTTAGTGTAGTGCTGCCAAAAAATATTTGAGCAACCGGTATCAAAGTGCCAAGCGCGCCGATAAAGCAAATGACAATCAGGAAGTAGAGCAGCAACCGCACATTCGTGACTAGCCTCCAAGGGAAACGCAGCGTTCGTTTGAAGAAGGGAATCCAAGTATCACTCATATTTTTCCTTCCTCTCGCCAAAACTGCCTCGCTGCTCCCGTGATGAGCTTGCCTTGCAATCGTAGGGCGGCTTCGGCTTTCTTGAACTTGGCGTGGACGACACCACCGAGAATCATCCGCTGCTGGGCATCGGTCAGCGTGTGTGGGGAGAAATGGACGCCACATTCGGCAAGTTCGGCAAAGTTGGTTTCGTTGGTTCCGGTTGTCAGGAACTTATCGGCGTCTTGCGACGCGAGCCAGACGGGGAAGCCCCACGACCGCCCCTGCCGTGCAAGTTGGCTGAGTAATCCGGCTTTGTGTTCCTTCGGCAATAGCAGGTGCGCCTCATCCACGAACAGCACCATCTTGAGGGGCTGGATGCCGTTCTTAACGGCCAATTGCTGACTCAATTTTTTGATCAGGAAGTTCAGAATGAGGGCGACGGCAAGCGCCTTGGTGTCGCTGTCATTGCCGAACTCCTTGAAGTCCACCACCAGCGACCGGCTGAGCCACTGCTCCGGGCTAACTCCGTTTTGTGCCGATGCGAACAGGTTGCAATCCACAATCCGCTTCACGATTGAAAGAGGCACGCCGCTCACGCCGTTTTGCTCCAACTCCAAGAGCAGACTGGCGAAGTCGGGGGCAGCAAGTTGCTGGTAGGCATCGCTCAAGGCCTGCTGCTGGTTGGCGCCCAACTGCGGCGCGAAGGAGCGGATGAGCGCTGCTATCTGGTTCGCAATCTGGGCGTTAACCGCGGGAATGGGATCCCGGTAAAGCGGGTTGATGGGTAGGCCCTGCCGAATGAGCCGCACGTGCTGTGCGCCTGTCTGATCGAGAAAACGCTTCCGGTTCTCGCGCTGCTGCTTGTTATTGGGGTCGTCCTCCAACTCACCCTTCATGTCGAAGAACACGAAGCGCACACCGACATTTGCTAGTTGCGCCAAAAGGTCGAGCGCGAGCTGGCTCTTGCCAGTCCCCGGCTGGCCCGAAATCACAAGCAGGCCGTTAGATGTACCTGGCCCGTTCATGCTCCATTCAGGAGCATCAGCCAGCAGTTTGAGTTTCACCTCTTGCTCCACGACCGGCATCGGCGGGACAGCTTTGGGGCCGCCGGCGATAGCAAATTCAGTGTCTGTCAGTTTGAGCAACGCAGAGATGAAGTTGGCTTGGTCGTTGCCTGACTCCTCCCAAATCTGCGTCAACCGCTGGCAGCCGAACTCGAAATGACGCCGAAACTCCTGCCGATAGCCGCCTTCATCAAGAGTTTTGCCCGCGCGGTGATTTAGTGCGGAACGCACGACGTCTTTGAGTTCGTCGCCGATGACTTGCTCGTCGTTGAGCGTCACGCCCTCGGCGTTCTTGGGCTTAAATTCAGACGGCACACCTTCGCCCAAGGCGAGAAATAAGGCGGCACGGCCCACCACGGCCTGATTACGCGCGCCAACGCGGGAAAAAACGTTTTTGATGAACTCGTGAGCGGCGCTACTGGTGTCGAATTTCATGGAGTTTTCTCACGCGCCCTGATTCGCGGGCGTCGTCGCGTCGCTATTGTCTTCGGAGAAAATCAAATCTAAAGCGTAGCTGTAAATCAGTAGTGATTCAGCTTGCACGCCGAACTGCTTGTCAATCATCAAATCAACAATTGCTTTTCCGTCGATCAGGATGATTGGGACTGCCCCCGGGCGGAAGGAAGCCGCTTCTGCACCACGGGCAAATGTTGAAGACGTGAAGAAGATCCCCTGTTCGAATTGGCCTTGTATTGCTCCGCGGAACTTGTCGATTTCTGGCCTGCCAATTGAATTGCCCTTGTACCTTTTGCACTGGAACGCGACATTTAGATGCGCGAGCCCAACTTTGAGCTTTCCATAGCCGTCAATGCCACCATCCTTTGAGTATTGGGTCACCTTGACGTCGAGGAAGCCATATGCTTCGAGCAATCTCTTGGCAAATTCCTCAAATATGGAAGGGTCAAGCCGTCGAATATTTACGAGGATGGTAGTGCGTAGCTCTACTTGGTATTTTTGATATGTTGCTTTGAGTTCCCGAAGCAAGGAGCGGTGAGTATCCTTCCCTGTTGATTTCTTGCCGCTGCCTTTCTGTTTGATCGGCTGTTCAAGAAAATAGTACTTGTCATCGCCTCGAAGCTCAAAGTGTTTGGTTTCGGAAGCAGAAGGAAAATCGAGCCCTTTGCAGTGCCGACGAATTTGGCTTGCCACAACATGTACTGGGTTTTCCGCGTGAAAAGTGTAAAGACCCGCGCCAACGATGGCGACATACGCTTCTCGTATAGTCATCGGACCACCGTGAATGCGCATGGCTTCCATGATTGCTTGGTTTATCGTCATGTCGGTCAAATAAGCTAGAGGTCGTGCCCAAAATAATCATTGGTGATACGTACCTCGTAGTCGGTGCTATCCGGTTTGCCGTGCGGGTGCAGCGTGTACACCCGCGCTAGTCGACCTCCGATGCGCTCGAACAGCGGGCCTTCGGGGTCAACTTCCGAGTTGGTTGTGAGAATGATGGATTGATGACCGCTGAGATAAAGCTGGTCGAGTGCGTTGGCACGAACCTCTTTATCGAGGCGAGCCAACGGCGTGTCCACTACCAGCGGCGGCACGAGCTTGGCCAAACGCCGCAGTGCCTCGTAGAACGCCAGCATGCGAACCTGGCGTTGACCAGCGGAGGTGTTGGTTTCATCCCACGTCACGCGTTTGCCGTCGCGGCGAATAAGCAAGCACTGCCAGTGGCTGTCAAACTCCATACCCAGGAACTCCCGCTTCCGTTCCGTGATTTCCGACCACAACTCGCCCACATGCTCCGAAATCTTCTTCCGCATCCGGATAGCAGCGCGACTCCGGATTTCGCCTGCCGCTTCGCGATAGCGCGCCGCCAGTGACGCAAGGCTTTCGCCCTTCTCGGCCTTCTCGACAATCTCCCGCTGATTGGTTTCCTGGCGCTTCAGTTCGCCAAGTTCGACATCGAGCCGCGAGACCTCCGCAGTCACCTCGGCGCGGCGCTTGGTGATTTGCTCTCGCTTGGAAATAAGTTCGCCGCGCTTCTGATGCAATTCCGTACCGCGTTTAAAGGCCGCAGTGTTCTGCTGCATCTGCTTCAGCTTTTGATCTAATTCGCGCAATTCAGCGTCCATCCGTTCAATGCTGATGCACATGTCGGCCAAGTCGCGCAACGAACCAGCAGTCGAGCCGAGGCGGGCGCGAATCTGGGCGCTCGTGTCGTTTCGGTCAGCGACGAAAACCCGGTCGGGCATTCCATCGGGGGGCGGATGGAACAGACTGTGCAAGGCATCTTCCAGTCGCTTGATGAAAAACGCCTCGAACTCTGGCTGAAGTGCGAATTCTGATGGCACGTTGCCGAAGACGTCCTCTTTGACTTGAGGGATCTTCGGCTCAACGGTAGATTTTGCGCCTTCCCATTCACGCCGCCGTTCCTCTGAGAGCAAGTAATCGTGGAGTTCCTTTCGATACTTACCCAGCAGGGAAACTGGAATTGCCAACTCCCAAGCCCCGGTGAGCTTTGCCTCCAGGTCGGCCTTGATTTTGGTGAGTTCGTTCCGTCGTTCTTGTGCGCGTTGAAGCTCATCAGGGTCAACTGCGCCAAGCGTCTTCAGGTCGTCCTCAACCTCAAGCAGTTCCGCCTCGACCTCATGCAAGTCCCGTTCGAGGCTATCCTGTTCCTTGCGGCGCGCTTTCAGATGCCCCTCAGCTCGGAGCACGTCAGCATTCAAGTCGGCGAGTTTGGTAGCTGGGTCAGAGCCGCTGGTTGAATTGAAAACGCGGGGAATCTTTTGCTTAATCAATTGCCGGAGATCATTCTCAAGTTCCCCGTAGGTCCACAGCCCCAAGATGCGGCTCACGCCTTCGACGATGTCTTGTTGCCCCAAGTTGATGCTTTGACTGCGCTCCGCATCGAAAAAGAAGAAGCGCGCCAGATGTCGTGGCAGAAACACATCGCGAAGCTTCTGGATAACCTGTTCGTCCACAATCAAGCCAGGTGTGTCCGAACGCTGGGCAGAAGAATGCCAAACGGGTGGAGAATTCTGGCGATGCCTGATTTCACGCACTAACTCAACATTACGACTGCCCCCGCTTTTGTCGTCGCGCAGTGAAACTTCGACTTTGAGACGGACCGTATCTTGGCCTTCGGCTTGCGCACGCCGGTTCAGCGACCTGTCGAAAAGGAAACGGGTTGCATCTGAGCCGGTTTCGACACGCTTCAAGTCACCGACGCCGCTTTCACCGACAACGGCCAAATAAAGTGCACGCAAAAGATGGGTTTTCCCCGCTCCGTTCTTTCCGCCAACCAGAATGCCACAACGGCCATCCAGGCTACCGAAATTCAACGTGTGTTCGCCGTAGAACGGGCCAAAGTTTTCGAGCGTGAGCGTGTCAATATAGACTTCTGGCATGTCAGTTTTTCGCTTCCACCGTCTGATTTTCCAAATCATCTTTGAGAATATTGAGCAAGTCGTCGGGGAGGCCGTGGGCGCGGTGGCTTTCGCTGTATTCATCGACCTTGGCGAGCATGCGACGCAACGTCTCGACATCGATGCCTTTCTCGCGCGCCACTTCTTCTTCCATCTCACGCAGGCGATTGAGTTCATTCAGGTCGGTGCTCATGATGACACCTCGTTGTTTGTTGACGATGCGGGCAACGCCGCGACCGTCGTCGGGGTCGCGTGCCGCCTTCCACATTTGTTGGATGAGCAGGAGTTCTTCCGGGCTGATGAGTTGCAGGCCGACTTCCTCCTGTAGCGCCAAGAGTTGTTTCAGAAGCTCGCGACGGGCAGAAATCAGCAGCGGTCCGGGGCCGTCGTTGCCGTTCATGCGGCGCTTGTCGCGTTTGCCGTTGGCGGGCTCCCGGTAGAACAGGAGCGTTTCACGGAATTCGATCAGTTTTTCCATGCGCTCATCGCCGCTGGCGAGCAGTCCTTCACTGGCCTTGTCGCGGTCAACAACGGTGCATGTCCAGCAGCCGAATCTGCTGTTGCCGCAACTGGGCGTGCTGGTGTCGATTTGGATGGGACATTCGCCGTTGCTGGCGCTGGCGTAGAGCTTGTAGAGGGGACGGTTGTCGCCGCCCCACGGGTTAGTGTTTTGGAGCAGGTAGGCCCAAATGTCCTCCGTGGTCAGGAATTCAATCGGATTGGACACCCACACGCGAGGTAAGTCAGGATGCCGACGCAACCCATTGCGCGTTTCACGACCCGCCATCGTTTGAGCGCGGGTGGAGCTTTCTGCGCGGCGCGCGCCGAGGTGGAGTATGGCCTCGCCCCAATGACCGAGACGCTGCTGCACAAAGACGGAGACCGGATCAATCTTCAACCGCTGGGTGCACCAGCGGAAGACGCGGTTAGGCGGCGGGTAGCCACGACCGATGATGTTGACCCAAAAGGATTCTTCAATTGTTGGCTTCAGCAAATTGGCGTCGATGTTGAGGTTGTGCTGCTGAGAGCACTTCCGCATCCGGTCCAGTGTGCCTTCGACCATGTCCGCAATGGCGGGAATCTCAACGCGCGTGTCGGTGCAAACAACCGAGATTGGCTTTGTGCGTTCAGCGGGAGGCACTGAGAGAGCGGTATCAAACACGAGCGAAGCCAACATCGTGCTGTCCTTACCACCGCTAAACCCAACTAACCATGGCCTGTCGTCCTCCAAATAGAGTCGACGAAGGGAGTTCTTGATGTCTTGATATGCGGTAGCTGTCATTCGAGCGAGTATACCCGGCTAAGGTTTATCTTCCCCGGCTTTGTCGGCCGCGCGAAATGTTCGCGGCGTCAGCTGGTGTGGCATGCGACGGTTATTCGCAATCAGTCTCATCTCAAAAGCCTCTCGTTTTCCTTCCGGGCCGTAGCTAACGTGCAGCGGACGGTCAGATTCGTAGAAGTACAGTCGGTCGAACGGCAGGTTGGCAATCATCCACTCAGCAACCTCTTTCATGTCTACATCTCTGACGAGGAAGTCAACGGCGGCTCCAAGCCGTGAGCAAGTTGGTGCTTTCCGTCGGTTCCATTCACACGCCGCGTGTTGATCGAGTGTCGGAGCGATTCTTCCTGAAATTCTTGTGGCGAGTTCAGATGAGCAAAATCCGTATGTGAGCTCAATTCCACCGAAATACTCAATCACGGGATCCAATATCCGGGTAGCCAGTTCGTATAAGGCTGTGTAGCTCGCGGGATTCTTGGGAAGGTTGGGAAGTGCAGTCGCAGCTTGCGTTTCTCCGCACTCAATCAATTGTCGGTAGGTCAAGTATTTGCCGCATTGATCATCGAGGTTAGGCGCAAAATCGGCCCGCTCTAGACGGAAGCCCTCCACCTTCCAGCGGTTCTGACGGAGAGCCTTTGTGAACTCGGGTTCTGTTGGTCCATATCCTGAAAAGTCAGCTACACCGAGTCCCTGCAAAACTTGGTCGAATGCCAGTTGCTCGGCATATCGAGGTAGCTCTTCATTTATGTAACGAGATTTTTCATACAAGAGCGGGGGCGCAAACTCGCCCGTGTACCAGAAGAGACGAAGGTCCAGTGTCCTTAGGTTGATCTTGGTACGTTCCATCATTCGCGGCAGAGGTGAGCCGAAGAAATCATCGAACTTCATGAACGTGACTTTGCCAGACCGAATATGGACCTTTACAAGGTCAGACTCGGTAGGGTCGCCGTACAAGATGGCAGCGCATCCGACGTAGACGCGCAAGGGCGCAGGGAGTCTGGACACGAGGCTGCTATGCAACTGTAGTGAGTGATTGGGTTCTAGCCACCCAAGCCCCTCTTCGGATGCTCGCTCGCATGCGGCCGACAGTACATCAGGCTTCGCAACTTGATACAAAAGCTGTCTAGCGTGCTCCTGAGCTGAGGTGAAATCGCCGAAGAATGCGCGGATGTCGCGTTGAAGTCTGGATTCCAGCTGCTTGTACGGCTTGCGCTTCTGGAACTGCAGTAATGCCAGATACACCATGAGATCGTCGGTCCGCTGCTTTCGGGCGCGCTCAAGGAAGGCGGGGGATTGCCGCGACAGCGTGAGCTTCAACGCTTTGCGTAGCGATCCCAAAGCGCTTTCAATCGCTTCAAGATTTTCAACTTCTTGTGGATCAGGCTCCCTACCGAGATCGAGGCATCGCGCCCACAGGGGATCCAGCAACTCGCGATGAACTTCGTATTTATCGGGCGCCACCTCTCTAACACGTCGAATTCGCTCGAATGGGAATGGGCGGGGGGAGCGTGAAGGCGGATGAACGCGGATGCGGCTGCGATATCGACCAACTTGAAAGCGTTGTTCTACCTCCTTGTCCTTGAAGACAAAGAAGACACCCGGAGCCACGGGTATCGGCTCCTCGCCCAATGTTGAAGCTATGTAGTCCCTAAGTTCCGATTGGGTGTAGTACTTCTGGAATGTGCGCCGGCTGGTTAAAACGCCATCGCCGTATAGGGTCACTTTCCCAGGGTTATCTGTAAGGAGCATCGTGGATACCACCAGAAGCTCTTCCGCGAGCGAGTAGGCTCGTCGAAGCGCATCGCGGCGCTCGACGGGATCTTCAATGACGTTAATTACAAAGCCAAGGTTGACGATTTGAGCCGCTGTGATGGGGGAAGATGAAGCGTAGTGCGGGTCCCAACCGGAGGCCACGATGCCATTTGCCGCGAGTCCCCGAAGATCATCACACTTGCCGCATCCATAGTCGAAAAGAGTTCTAACACCATCAAAAAACCCGAAGCGCTGAAGAATCTGGATGGGCGCTGAAAAGTTCTGTCGGGAGAGCGCCGTTAGGTGTCTTGCGATTTCTGGCGGTTCGGAATCGTCAAGAGATGCCTCTGGGACCCCTTCCTCGTTCCCGATAGGTACCAATTGGTGATCGATAACCTTGAATCCTCGTTCAACGAGCAGTCGCTCCCACTGAAGCTTGAATCCGATTCGTGCGGAATCTTCAAAGAATCCTTGGGATTCAAGCTCGGCGGTTAGACGTTCATAGCCGGGTCGATGAGGGTCATCGTCAGCAAGTAGCAGCTCTTTGCGATGAAGCACTGGCGGGTTAAACGAGTCTTCATAAGTGCGAAGGGTGACGTGCGAGTCTTGCATCCGAACCTTCCAGCTACGTGCGAGACGAGGAAAGGCCTCATCGAAGAACGCCGGATAGCTAAGAAGGGCGATAGAACTGTCGGTTCCATCCAGCCTGACGACGTTGAAGTCGCGTTCGGGCTCTACCCCCGCAAGTGCGGCCGCTGCGGAGAGAGCATCAGATGTAGTGCTGTCCAACAACTGCAGCACCGATATGTGAACGTATCGACGATTTGCTAGAAACTTTCCAATTTCCTCGATCATATAGAAATAGATATGAACATGCCACTTTTAACAACACGACTTCCCGGAGACCGGCTCCCGGCGGGGATTAATAGAAATGTAACTTTAACTTTCTCCCCCTAGGCCTTGACCTCATCCGGTTTTCTCCTCTGCGGCCGCGAAGGCCTTGCGCAACTCGAACTTCTGCACCTTGCCCGTGCTGTTGCGCGGCAGCGGCGCAAGGAACCGCACGTGCCTGGGTTTCTTGTAGCCGGCGATGCGGTCACGGCAGTGATCGACGATCTCGTCCGAGGTCGCAATCGTGCCGGGCCGAAGCTCGATGAAAGCGGCCACCGCCTCGCCGTACACGGCATCCGGCACGCCGATCACTGCCGCATCCTGCACCGACGGATGCTGTTGCAGCACGAGCTCGACTTCCTTCGAATAGATGTTGTAGCCGCCCGAGAGCACCATGTCCTTCTTGCGGTCCATGATGTAGAGGTGGCCGTCGGCCTCCCTCCTCGCCATGTCGCCGGTGGCAACCCACCCGTCGCGGATCGTGTCCGCGGTTTCCTTGGGCTTGTTGAAGTAGCAGCGCATCGTGAGGTAGCGCCCCGGCTCGCCGGTGCGCACCCACATCTCGCCCACTTCGCCAGTGGCGACGTCTTTCCCGTCCGCACCCACCAGCCGGACTTCCGCGCCCGGGTTCAGGCGGCCGAGCGAGGTCGGGTGCGTGAACTGTTCGTCGGGTGAGAGCAGCGTGAGCCCGCCGACCTCGGTCATCGCGAAGAACGAATACAGCCGGACATGGGGAAGGGCTTCGTGGATGCGCTGCTTGACCTCGAGCGGGAAAGCCTCGCCGGTGACGAGGACGACGTTGACCGTCGCAAAGTTTTCTGGATGCGTCTCGATCTCCGTAAGCAGCATGCGGCCGACCGTGGGCACCATCCCGATGACGGTGATGCTCTCGTTTCTGATGAGCTTCGCCGCGCCGGCCGGATCGAACCTCGGCATCACCACCAGCGTGCAGCCGTGCAGGAGCATGTTCGCCATGCGCGCAAAGCCTGTGCGATGCGCGAGCGGCGTGGTCACGAGCTGGCGGTCGCGCTCCGAGATGCCGTACTGGATCGCGTTGAGGTAACCGTTGGGAATGATCGAGTTGGCCTGCGTGATGATCGCGCCCTTGGGCTTGCCGGTCGTGCCCGAGGTATAGACGATGATGTTGTCGTCGAACTCGCTCGGCACCGCGGGCGTTCCAGGCCCCCCCGCGGCGATCAGCTCGGCAATGGAGTGCTCGCCGGCCCTCGGCTGGCCAGCCGCGATCCGAAGAACGTCCTTTGCGTTCGTCGCTGCGCGCTCGAAGACCTCGCGTGTCTCCTCCGAGATGAACACCGCCTTGGGCGCGCTGTCGGCGAGGATGTAGGCGATCTCGCCCGGCGCTAGGCGCGTGTTGACTGGCACCGCGATGCCGCCGGCCTTGGTGATGGCCATGAATGCGCGCACGAACTCGACCGTGTTCTGCAGCTGGATCGCGACGCGCTCGCCGATGCCGACGCCTTTCGAGCGCAGCGCATTCGCCAGCCGATTCGTGGTGTCGTCGAGCTGCGCGAACGTAAGCCGCTCGTCGCCGCAGATAACGGCGACCTTGTCGGGCGTGGCGCGCGCGTGCGTGGCGAGGAACGAGGCGAATTTCATCGGCGCGGCTTTACTCCGGCTTGATGCCCGCGTCGCGCAGGACCTTGGTCCACTTGGCGATGTCGGTCCTGATCAGCGTGCCGAACTCCTCCGGCGTGCCGGGGGTCAGCTCGATCGCCGACTGGCCGAACTTTTCCCTGAGCTCCGGCTGACGCAGGATGCGCCCGATCTCCTGCGAGAGCCGCTGCACGATCGCGGGCGGTGTGCCGGCGGTGGTTACGAGGCCGAACCAGATCGTCGACTCATAGCCGGGCACGCCGGCTTCGGACACGGTCGGCAGGTCGGGCATCAGCGAGAAGCGCTTGAGGCCGGTGGTCGCCAGCGCGCGCAGCCTGCCGGCCTTCACGAACGGCAGCGTGGAGGACCCCGGATCGAAGCTGAGGTGCACCTGCCCTGCCATGACGTCCGCGATGCCCGGGGCCGAGCCCTTGTACGGGATCGCGGTCATGTCGGTGCCGGTCATGATCTTGAAGAGCTCGCCCGCCATGTGCGTCGAGCCGCCGTTGCCGGTGGTCGAGAACGTGTACTTGCCCGGATTCGCCTTGAGCAGCGCGATGAGCTCCCTGATGCTCGATGCCGGCACCGTGTTGGGGTTTGTGACAACGAACATCGGCATCGTCATGCCCAGCGAGATCGGCGCGAAATCCTTCACCGGGTCGTACTGGATCGCCTTTTGCGTGTACACGTTCATCGCGAGGCTCGTGATGCTGCCCACGAAAAGCGTGTAACCGTCGGCCGGCGCCCTCGCCACCAGCATCGCGCCGACCATCTGGCTCGCGCCCGGCTTGTTCTCGACCAGGAAAGGCTGGCCCATCGACTCCTGCATCTGCTGGGCGAGCACGCGCGAAAAAGCGTCGGTCACGCCGCCCGGCGAATAGGGGACGATGATCTTGACCGGCCGGGTGGGATAAGCCTGTGCGAAGGCGGCACCGGATATGCAGATCAGTGCAGCTGCGATGATGCGTTTGAAGTTCATTCCTGTCTCCTTGGTTTACGCACCCGGGTCAGAGCCCGAGCATCATTTTGGCGACGATATTGCGCTGGATTTCGTTCGACCCGCCGTAAATCGTCATCTTGCGCAGGTTGAGGAATTTCGGCGCGACCGCCGCGGCGAAGGCATCGATGCCTTCGAACTCCCCATCGAGGGCTTCGCGCGGCTGCGCGTGCGGACCGGCGGCCTGCACGAAGAGCTCGCTAAGCGCCTGGTGGATCTCGGTGCCCTTGATCTTGAGGATCGACACTTCGGCGCCGGGCGGGCGTCCGCTGCGGCGCATCTGGTCGAGCATGCGCAGGTTGGTGAGCTCGAGCGCCATAAGCTCGACTTCGACACGCGCCACGCGGTCGCGAAAGCGAATGTCGTCGATCAGGGGGCGGCCGTTGCCCGGAACCGTGCCGGCGTAAGCCTTGAGCTTGGCGAGCGTTCTCTTGGCGATGCCGATGCGCCCTTGGTTGAGGCGCTCGTAGCCAAGCAGGTACTTGGCCACGGTCCAGCCCTTGCCCTCCTCGTGCACGAGGTTCCCGACAGGCACTCGGACCTTGTCGAAAAAAACCTCGTTCACCTCGTGGCTGCCGTCCATGAGGATCAGCGGGCGGATCGTGATGCCCGGCGACTTCATGTCGATGAGCAGGAACGAGATGCCCTCCTGCTGCTTGGGGCTGTCGCTGCCGGTGCGCACGAGGCAGAACATCCAGTCGGCCCACTGCGCATGAGTAGTCCAGATTTTCTGGCCAGTGACTACATAGTGATTCCCGTCGCGAACGGCTATTGACTTGAGCGCTGACAGATCCGATCCCGCACCCGGCTCCGAATACCCCTGGCACCACGACTCGCTGCCGTCATGGATGCGCGGCAGGAAGCGCTGCTTCTGCGCCTGCGTGCCGTAGTGGATCAATACCGGCGCGCACATCATGAGCGAGAGCGCAGGCAGCTGCGGCGCGCCCGCGTAGCCGCACTCCTCCTCGAAGATGTACCGCTGCACCACATTCCATCCGGTGCCGCCCCACTCCACCGGCCAGGCCGGCGCGACCCAGCCCCGGTCGGAGAGGATGCGATGCCAACGCTGGGTTTCTTCCTTGGTGAGCACGGCGAAATTCGCCACCTTCTCTTTCAGGTCCGCGGGGAGGTTCGCATCCAGCCATGCGCGCACTTCGTCGCGGAAGGCGCGTTCTTCGGGCGAGTAGTTGAGGTCCATCTCAGGCGGCCCCGGCGACCGAGGGTTGCAGCTGCTCCGCGAACCGCTTGCGCAGCTCGAACTTGAGGACCTTGCCGGTGCTGTTACGCGGCAGCGCCGGCACGAACTGCACATGCTTGGGCTTCTTGTAGCCCGAGATCTTCTCGCGGCAATGCTCGATGCCTGCTCGGCCGTCAATATGTTTCCGGGGCGGATCTCGATGAACGCGGCGACCGCTTCGCCGTAAACCGCATCAGGCACGCCGACCACGGCGACATCCAGCACCTCCGGCAATTCGAGGATCACGGTCTCGACTTCCCTGGAATAGATGTTGTAGCCGCCGGAGAGCACCATGTCCTTCTTGCGGTCGACGATGTAGAGATAGCCCTCGGCGTCGAATCGTCCGAGGTCGCCCGTATGAAACCACCCGTCCGTAAACGCCTCGGAGGTTGCTTGCGGGTTGTTGAAGTAGGCGCGCATCGTGAGCGAGCTGCCCGGCGGGCCGGAGCGCACGAGGATCTCGCCGGTTTCGCCAGTCGCTACGCGCGCGCCGTGGTCGTCGACCAGCTTGACCTCGACGCCGGGGTTCACGCGGCCGACCGACGCGCCCTTGTCCAACTGCTCGCCGGGGCCGAGATTGGCGATCGCGCCAGCCTCGGTCATCGCGAAGAAAGAATGCAGTTCCAGCCCCGGCAACGCCTTGAGGAGCCGCTGCTTGATGTCCACCGGGAAAGCTTCACCAGTGACCACTGCGGCGCGCAGGCTCCTGAAGCGCGACGGCGCGGCTTCGATCTCGGGCAGCAGCAGCCGGCCCACGGTGGGCACCATGCCCATGAGCGTGATGCCTTCACATTCGATGAGGCGGACTGCTTCCTTCACGTCGAAGCGCGGCATGACCACCAGGCTCGCGCCGATGCACACCATGTTCAGCAGGCGCTGGAAGCCCGCCCGGTGAGCCAGCGGTGTCGTTGCGAGGATGCGGTCCGCAGGGGTGAGGTTCCACTGCACGCCGTTCAGGTACGCAGCCAGGGTGATGTAGTTGGCCTGCGTGATGATCGCGCCCTTGGGCTTGCCGGTCGTGCCCGAGGTGTAGGTGATGGCGCAGTCGTCGAACTCCGGCGGGATCTCCGGCAGGTCGGTGCCGCCGCTTGCGACGATCGCCGAGAATTCGATTTCGCCTTGCGAGCGCGAGCCGCCGACGGCGATCTTCAGCGCAGGGCTGTTGCCCGCGCGCGCGAGGATCGGGCGCGTCTCGTCTTCGAGGAGCACCGCCTTGGGCGTGGCATCTGAAAGGATGTACGCGACTTCCGAAGCCGAAAGCTTCGGGTTCAGCGTGATCGCGATCGCGCCCGCCTTCACCACACCCATGAACGCGACCGCGAACTCGGCCCGGTTCGCCAGGTGGATGGCGACGCGGTCGCCGACCGTGATGCCCCGCGAAACCAGCGCGTTGGCGAGGCGCGTCGACTGCTCGTCCACCTCGCCGAAGGTCAGGCGCGTTGCCTCGCAGGCGACCGCCTCGCGCGCCGGGGTCGCCAGCGCGTGTGCTGCGAGGAAAGCGGCCAGTTTCATGCAAAGTAAATGGGGTCAGACCCCACTTTTCCTTGGGCTCGCTGCACATCTCGTCGCTGACGAAAAATGGGGTCTGACCCCATTTATTTTCCTTTTCAGGCGGGCTGGAAGGCCGGGTAGTTGATGTCTTCCGACAGCTTTTCCCAGTAGAGCTTCACCGGCATGTCGATCTTCACGTCCTCGGCCTTGACGTTGAAGAGGTTGGCCAGTATTCGCACGCCCTCTTCCAGTTCGACCAGCGCGACCAGGTACGGCACGCGGTCTTCATGGCCCGGCCAGGCGCTGAACGTGTTGGTGAAGCTGTACACCTTGCCGCGGCCTGAGACTTCGCGCCACTCGAGGTTGCGCTTGCCGTTGGCCATGCTGACCGGGCGCGGGAAGAACTGGGGTTTGCCTGAGTCCTGGCAGTACTGGATCACGAGCTTGCCGTTCTTGGCCGCGTCCCAGAACGGCTGGGTGTTCATGTAGGTGTTCGGGCGCGGGATGGGACGAGATACGGGCCGCGGGATCTTCTTCGCCTCGGGCTTCGGGCCCGCCTTGGTAGGTTCGCTCATGATTGCTCCAGGACGAGGACGCCGGAGACGCCCCAGTTGCGGCCGTAGGGAATGACGCCGATGCCGGTGACCATGCAGTTGCGCGGGTCGGATACCTGGCGGCTGCCGGCTTCGCCGAACATCTGGCGCACGCCTTCGACGAGGTTGAGGCCGCCGCCGGCGAGGCCCGGCTGGCCGGCCGAGATCTGTCCGCCCGAAGTGTTTAGCGGCAGCGTGCCTTTGTAAGTGAGATCCGTATTCATCACGAACTCGCAGCCCTTGCCCTTGGGGCAGAAGCCGATGTCCTCGAGCGTGATGATCAGCGCGATCAGGAAATCGTCATACGGCATGATCATGCGAATGTCCTTGGGCGTCATCTCCGCCTGCTCGAGCGCCTTTGGACCTGCAACGGAGAAACCGGAAACGGTGATGTCGGCCAGCGGCTCCGAACCCTTGAAGTTGCTGATCTCGCCGTAGCCGATCGGATGCACCATCTTCTTCGCGCCGAGCTTCTTGGCGTTTTCGGTCGAGGTGACCAGCACGCCGTTGGCGCCGTCGCACACCATGACCGAGTCGAGCATGCGCAAGGGTTCCGAGACGTACTTCGAATTCAGGTAGTCGGCCTCCGTGAGCGGCTTCTGCAGCTTGTCGACCGCATTCGGGTTCATCAGCGCGTGGTTGCGCTGCGTGACCGCGAGCTTGGCGAGCGCCCGATCGTCCAGTCCGTACTGGTGGCGATAGCGCTGCGTGATGAGGCCGAAAGCACCGACCGGGCCGCGCAAGCCGACCGGGTACTGGAATTCGCCGCGCTGCGCTCCCTGCTCCGGATTGCGGCCCGACGACTGCGCGTCCGAAGCGAGCACAAACACCGTCTCGCACAGTCCGTCGCGGATCGCGGCCGCCGCGCGGGCGATCCCGCCGATGCCCGAGGTGCCGCCAAGACCGTTCAACTGCATCCAGTGGGGCGAAATGCCGAGCATCTCGGACATGTAGACGCCCCAGAACGGATTTGAAGTCTCGCTCATCGTCTCCGCGATCGACAGCCCGTCGATCTTGTTCTTGTCGATCCCGGTCTGGTTGAGGATCTGCTCGAACACCTCGCCAGCGAGGTCGTACGAGCTGCGGCCGCCCTTGAGCGTGACCTTGGTCTCGCCGTAGCCGATGACCGCAATGTCTTTACGTTTTGCCATGGAATTCCCTTGAGATGGGGGCCGCTTCGGACCCTCCCGATCATAACCATCTTTGTTGCGCGGGCCGGCGGTGCGGTGCGAAACACCGAGATTGCGCGAGCCCGGCGAATGGCTTAACTTGGCCCCATTCAAACGCAGGAGGAACGCTCATGTCCAGCCAGTCTTTTGCAGGCAGCACGCTCGAGGTCCGGGGGGATCTGGTCGAGGCGCACGAGCGCGCCTGGGCCGCAATTGCCGCGCCCGGCACCTGGCTCAGCGGCACGCAGCGTGTCGCGGTCGCAGCCGAGATCCGCAATGCGCGGGGATGCGGGTTCTGCGAGCGCATCAAGTCGGCGCTCTCTCCGTACGCGGTCGAAGGCACGCACGACAGCCTCGGCGTACTCGGCGCCGCGCAAGTCGAGCTTATCCATCGCGTGGTCAACGACCCCGGCCGGCTCTCGGAAAAGTGGTCCGCGTCGGTGCTCGCGCGGGGCCTTTTCGAAGGCGAGTACGTCGAGACCGTCGGCGTGATCGCGATGGTGATGATCATGGACACGTGCCATCGGGCGCTTGGCCTCGCGCAACGCGCGCTTCCGGTCGCCGCGCAAGGCGAGCCCACGCGCTATCGCCCGCCGGGTGCGAAAAAGAAAGCCGCGTGGCTGCCGCTGGTCGAGCCAGAGGACGCGGTACCCGAAGACGGCCCGATGTACCCAAACCCGAAGGCAGGCTATATCTACCGCGGCCTTTCGATGGTGCCGCAGGCCGTGCGCGACTACTGGGCGCTCGCGAACGTGCACTACCTGCCCGGCGAGTACGTGTACCAGTTCGACACTTCGATCCGCGCCATCGAGCGCCCGCAGGTCGAGATCCTCGCGGCGCGCGTCTCCGCCATGCACGAGTGCGCCTATTGAACGACGGCACATGCCTACATGCTCCGTGAGAGCATGCAAATCAAAGGACGCCAGGTCGACGTGAGTGGCGTCACCAAAGGATTCGACGCAGTCGACATCCCGCATGCGGCATTGCTGATTGAATTCGCCGAAGCGGTGGTCCTTTTCGATCAAGCGCGCACTGCAGCCGCGCGCGCCGCGCTGCTGGCCGCGCTCGGCGAGGCGGGCCTGGTCGACGCCGCAGCGGTGGTCGGCGCCTTCCACGGATTCGTGCGCATCGCCGACGCGATCGGCATTCCTTACACGACGGCGGCACGCGGCATCGATGCGCCGGAAATTCGAGAGCGGGCCGGCGTGAACGACTTTTACCGCGTGCGGGGCGCGGAGTAAGCGGGCTGCCCCACCCGCCGGGGTCGTGTGTGGTAATATGCCACATATAGCTACACCAATTTTGAGCAACCCGCATGGCGAAGTCGGTCAGGATTTCGGATCCGCTGTTCGAGCATGCGACGCTCGAATCCACGCTGATGCACCGCTCGATTGCGATGCAAATCGAGCACTGGTGCGCGCTCGGCAGGGCGCTCGAGGCGAGCGGCATGAGCGTAGGCGAACTGAAGTCCACGCTGCAGGAGCCGCTGAAGAGGAAACCGGCCCCGGGCGCAGCCCGCACGGCCCCCGAGGCGAGAATGTGGGCCGAGAAGCGCCAGCGACAGCGCCGCGACCGCGCGGCGATCGCCCACGGCGAGGTCCGGCCCGAATCGATGTACCTGATCCCGCCCAGCCTGGCGAGAAAGGCAATCGTCCGATTCAAGGACGTGGATTTCGATTGACTGTTCGTTCGCGCGGCGAAGCCGCATTTGATCGGGAGCAGCTGGCGAATCTGCTGGCGCTCGCGCAGGACGCGGTTCTCGTAGGCGGACAGGCGGTCGCGTTCTGGGCTTCGTTCTTCAATGTTCCCTTGCCGCCTGCTTTGGGCGCTTACGTGACCAAAGACAGCGATTTTCTCGGCAACCGCGAGGACGTGAAGCGCATGGCGAGCGGCATGCAGGGTGCGGCGCTGTATCCCCACCAGCGCGGACTCACCGCGCTCGCCGGACAGGTCAGGATCGAGTTGTCCGAAGGCACCTTTGTGAATATCGACGTCCTGCACCGGATTGTGGGATTCCAGGACGCGGACAGCATCCGAAAACGCGCCCAGGCGGTGGCCGTGGGGGGCGCGCGTTTCAAGGCGATGCACCCCCTCGATTGCCTCAGGAGCCGCCTCGAGAACCTGCACAAGATCGCGGAGAAACAGAACGCCGCTGGGGCAGCGCAGGCCGAACTGGCGGCGAGGATCGTGGGGCGCTACCTCGAAACCGTGCTGGAAGCCGGACACGAACGTTTTGCCCTGAAGGCCATCGAAAGCGTCGCAAGCATGGCGTTAGGGCCGGCCGGCAAGTTTGCGTTCGCAAGTTTCGGCGTCGATGTGCTCGAATCGGTTCCGCTGAAACGAATCTCGAACCGGAAGTTCCTGGAAGTACGCTGGCCACAAATCCGGACCCAGGCGGCAGTACGGAGGCGTCCAAAGCGCTGAGGCCGGCGGAGCGAGAAGCGGCGTCCTTTGCGCCGTCTCAGGGAATATCCTTGGTGTCCCCCGGCGGTCCCTCGTGATGCGGATGCAGTTTGTGCGGCGACTGCAACGGCACACCGCCCGGTGGCACGACGCGCACCAGGAAATCGATGACCGCGTTGCCAAAAATATCGTTGCGGTCCCCGGCCACCATGTGACCCGCATTGGTGATGTTGACGTACTCGGTGTGCGGGCACAGCCTGCGAAACTCTTCGGCGCCTTCTTCGCTCAACACGTCTGACAAGCCCCCGCGCACCAGCAGCGCAGGCAGCGTGAGGTTGCGCGCGCAGGCCTCGAGGCGCTCCTGGCGCTTGGCCATGTCATAGCGCGTGGGCCGGAACCTCGGATCCCAGTGCCAGTGATATTTTCCATCGGCCCCCAGGCGCACGTTCTTCGCCAGGCCGGCCAGGTTCTTCGGGCGCTTTCGATGCGGCTGGTAGCCGGCGATCGCATCGGCGACTTGATCGAGGGAGTCGAACCCCTCCGGCCTTTGGTGCATGAACGCCTGGATCTTCTCCACGCCCTCCGGCTCGAGCCGGGGCGCCACGTCCACCACCACGAGCGCTGTCGCATCAACGTGATCCTCGCCGACCGCGACCAGGCTGGTGCCCCCGCCCATGGACGCGCCGACCATCACCGCGCGTCGGCCGCCCAGGGCCGAGACGACCTTCATCAGGTCCTTCACCATGATGTCCTGCCCATAGTCGCCCTCCGGCGACCAGTCCGAGTCCCCGTGGCCGCGCGCATCGAATGCGATCGCGTAAAAACCGGCGGCTCCCAGTTTTTCACCCGCACCTTTCCAGGCATGGCGTGTCTGCCCGCCGCCATGCTGCAGCAACACCAGCGGTCCGGCAGGATCCCCCCATGAGTCGCCGGCGATGCGCACGCCACCCTCACCCGCCCACACATGCATGGGCTCGGGCGTGCCCGGCAATCTTTGTCCTGCGCTCATTGCGGTATGCGTCCTCGCTATGGATTGCCAATCGCCCGATTCCGAGCGCAAACTGACCCTAGAGTAACGCCTTAAGCCAAACGACGACAGGCATCCAGTGACGAACAAGTTCTCCCTTGCCGTATTCGCCAAGCGCGACTGCCCGACCTGCCAGCTCGTTGAGCCCGTGCTGCAGTCATTGTCCGCGGGCGACGCGAAGCTGACTGTGTACTCGCAGGACGACCCGGCTTTCCCGGAGCGCATCGACGGCGTGATCGATGATCGCGAACTTGCAGCGTCCTTCAAGCACGGCATCGAGATCGTGCCCACACTGATTCGCTTCGAAGATGGCAAGGAAACTGCGCGCACGGAAGGCTGGGATGTGAACGAATGGCGCCGGGTCACCGGCATCTCCGCTCTGGGCGCGGGACTGCCGCCGCACCGCCCGGGCTGCGGCTCGAAGAGCGTCGAGCCGGGCCTCGCCGAGTACCTCGAGGTCAAGTTCGGCGATCC
>Ga0163152_10002509_pt1 | contig 25896 bp, 29 predicted proteins | sample OliLakLV19MP8IB2_FD_148635 | JGI IMG/M metagenome (GOLD analysis project Ga0163152, IMG submission 148635) | Freshwater microbial mat bacterial communities from Lake Vanda, McMurdo Dry Valleys, Antarctica - Oligotrophic Lake LV.19.MP8.IB-2 | ecosystem: Environmental > Aquatic > Freshwater >...
ACAAATCGCTTCAGGCAACGCCGGTAAACGCCGTTTGTTCCGCTCCGCAGGCAGCATGTTGTGGTCCGGCGCGCCTGAGCTTGGAACGTTAGGCGGCATCACACACAACGCGCATCGACTAAGCCCCCTTGTCTCACTTCACCGCCTTCACCGCACAGGAGCAATTTCTTTCTCCAAATCCTCCCTGATTCAGACGACACGTTCGTTTTCCCCGGTGATCTGGTGTCCGGCTTCCGGTGAAAACAAGTTCAAGGCCAGAACCCCTTCCCAACGCGCTTTGGCGGCCGGGGCCATCCAGCCGAAATAGCGCACCCCTTGAAATCCCCGCGGCAGCACATGCTGGAGAAAACGGCGCAGGAACTCCTCGGCGGTCAAGGTGAGTGTTTCCATGCGACCGTTGTCGCTGCGGCGGAAGCGGAAGGTGATCCGGTCGTTTTCATCGCGCATCGTGAAATCCGGCTGCGTTTGAGTTGAGATTTTCGAGCGTGGCGGGTATTCTCCGAACATGAGCATGACCGTTGAACAAATCGCGGAAGAGGCGCTTGCCCTACCGAGCGAGGCGCGGGCACTCCTCGCTGACCGGCTCGTCGAGAGCCTCGACCCAGCAGAGGACGGCTACATCCGTCAGCTTTGGGCCGCCGAGGCTTTGCGCCGTCGCGATGACGTGCGCAGCGGCCGCGTCAAAACCATTCCGAGCGAGGAGGCTCTTGCTCGCGTCAGGCGCGCGGTCGCCCGATGAGATATGAGTTTCATCCCGAAGCTCTCGACGAGTATGAGGGCGCGGCGCGTTTCTACGCCGGTTGTCAGGTCGGTCTTGAGCTTCGGTTCATCACGTGTGTCGAGGCGGCGTTTCGTCAGGTTTCCGAGGCTCCGACGCGTTGGCGGGTTTTCGAGGAGGACGTGCGGCGGTGTTTAGTTCACGTCTTCCCATACGCCGTGATTTACTCCATCGAGTCCGACTACGTGCTCATCATCGCAGTCATGCACTTTAGCCGGGAGCCGGGTTATTGGCGTCTTCGCATCGAACGAAGCGCCTGACGGAACAGCGATAGCATCGAGCGGAGTGCGGATGAAGTGTTGGTGAAGTTTGAGGGGTGACCGCGCGGAGCCTCAATGCTATTGGGGGTTGAACGAGCCCGGATCTGGAAGAGAACTGCGGTTTGTTTTTGATCACTTTTGTCTCAAATCACCGGACGGGAGGAACTTTTTTTCTCCAAAGCCTCCCGGACTCTGATCGAGAATATCATGCTCCTTGCTTGGTTCTCGTTCTTCGCGCCTTCGCGCCTTCGCGTAAACCATTTTTATTTTCCAAAAGAAGATGTTTTGAGCGCAGAGGTACGGAGATGGCAGAGGTGCACGGGCGCGGATCGAAGGATCGGGAGTTCTGCGAAGTTTTTAAGTTCGACAAAGGCCTTGAATTGTTCGATAGAAACAGGAGTTTTAATGGACCACAACTCCAATCCCAAACCGAAGGTTTTGAAAGGATCTCAATCCCAGCGCCAGCCTGCCACGCGAGCGGCTCAGTTCAACAAAGCGCTCCAGCGAACCACGGTTAGCGCCTTGGGTGTTATTCATAGTTTTTCCTCCGTGGTCGCTGTTCCGTTAGGCCGCTACGCAGCTCGCTTTTGTAGCCGGGACAATTTACACGGCGACGAGTGAATCTCCCGAACGCAATCAACGCCTATGCCGAGCAGCGCAAAATCATTGATTACCTCCTTGCATTCGACCACCCGGAAGGCGGTGGCAAGGCACACTTCTTCACGCGCTTTGGCTTCATGGCGGACGAGTGGCAAGTTCTGGCAGACGCTCTCATCGACCACGCCCAATCGAACCCGGTATCGTCAACGTCCGAATCCAAATACGGCACCAAGTATTGTATCGACGGCCCGATTCATTGCCTGGACGGACGTTCCCCTTCCATTCGGGCGGTCTGGATCATCGACGCAGGCGCAGACGCACCAAGACTGGTCACGGCCCATCCGCTGTAGTATGCTGCCCACATGATTCACGAACACGACAGAGTAGTTTTGACCGTGCCCCTCGCAGACGACGGTCTCGAACCCGGCGACATCGGAGTCGCAGTTCACATCTATCCGCAACACAAAGCGTATGAGGTCGAGTTTGTGACCCTCACCGGTAAGACGGCTGCCATAGTTACCGTCTCTGCCGACCAAATCCGTCCTGTAGGCAGTAGCGAGATTCCACATGCCCGAGAATTGGCTCATCACTGAATCCGACCAATGGTTCAACAAAGCGCCGGGTCACTGATCTGGAGCGTTCGGCGGAAGAGAGACGCTGATTTTTTCAACCACGGATGACACGGATCAAGGATTCCTTTCGTGTGTTTTGTGTGTTTGGTGGTTATAGAGTTCGGGCCCCCAGGACTTTTGCCACTTCCTCACGGCTCAGAACAACGGGCAGAGTTTCGGGCCGACGGATGACCAGTTCGGAGAAAACCTTCCAATCGGTTTTCCCAAGCTGTTGCACAAAGAAACAGTGGAGGCAGGCTTTGACGATGGTCATGCCGGAGCCGGAGAGTTTTTTGTCCTGGCGCAGGAACAGGAAATAACGCCGGACCTGATCTTCGGTCAGGTCCGCCGGATCACACCCGTAATGTAGCGGCGCGAGATATTCGAGGCCCGCTCCTCGCATATCGCCACGGGTCTGCGCTACTTGCCTGCCATCGCGCGCAGACTCCACCATTCCAGAGACCTTGGAGAGCCATTCGATTTTCTCACATGGTTCGAGTATGCGCCTTCAGACGCCACGGCATTTAACGACCTCGTGGCGGCACTCCGCGCAACAAAAGAATGGAGTTAAGTCGAACGCGAAGTGGATATACGACTCATCCGACACGATAGCGTCCGGTGATTTAGGACGGGAACGGAACAGCTTGGTGTAGATTGAACTGCTCGTTCTGTGAGCCGCAGCATCAAGCCAGTTTTTTCGGTGCCGCTTGTTTCAAAACATTCTTCATAGCGCACCGTTGCGGGTCACAGACCCGCGCTCCGAGGAGGCCTCACCAGTTTGAATCAGACCCAATCAGACCCCTGTTCAACCTTCATTTTTCTTTACCTTTGCCCGGTTTGATTCTTTGCTCTCTGGCTCATGATTCAACGTTATTCAAGAGCGGCCATGCGCAATATCTGGAGCGAGCAACGCAAGCTCGAGATCTGGCTCCAAATTGAACTCCTGGCCAGCGAAGCCTTGGTGACCCAGGGGGTTGTTCCCGCCTCCGATTTCCAGATCATCAAGGAGAGATCAGCTTTCTCCCTGGAGCGCTGCAAGGAACTGGAAAAGACCTTGAACCACGACGTCATCGCCTTCACCACCAACGTCGCTGAAAACATCGCCAATGACGCCAGCCGCTGGTTTCATTTCGGACTGACCAGCTCGGATGTTGGCGACACCGCGTTCGCGGTTCAGATGGTGGAATCCCTCGACATCCTGATCCAGGATGCCGCTGAACTGCTGGGGGCGATCAAAAAAAGGGCGTTGGAACATAAGTTCACCCCGATGATCGGGAGAAGCCACGGGATTCACGCGGAACCGACCACGTTCGGACTCAAGCTGGCCTTGATGCACGATGAATTTACACGCGCCTTGGACCGGTTGCAGAAGGTGCGGATCACGGTGGCGGTGGGAAAGATATCGGGAGCAGTCGGAACCAGCGCCCATCTTTCGCCCGAGGTCGAAAAATTTGTCTGCAAAAAACTCGGTCTTCAACCGGCACCGATTTCCACCCAGGTGGTGCAGCGGGATCTGCACGCGGAAATGATGTGCGTCCTGGCGTTGGTCGGGGCGGGCATTGAACGTTGGGCCACGGAATTCCGGCACCTTCAAAGAACGGAGGTTCTGGAGGCTGAAGAATTTTTTGCCAAGGGCCAAAAGGGCTCGAGCGCCATGCCGCACAAACGCAATCCTATCACCTGGGAACGGATGACCGGCCTGGCCCGGGTGTTGCGAGGAAACGCGGTGGCGGCGCTGGAAAATGTCGCTCTCTGGCACGAACGCGACATCAGCCACAGCTCGGTCGAAAGAATCATTTTCCCCGACTCCTGCACCCTGCTGGACTACATGCTGTCCACGGTCAAAAAACTGATCGACGGACTGATCGTTTACCCGGAAAACATGGAGCGCAACCTGGGGCTCAGCCTTGGCATGTGGAACTCCCAGACGGTTCTCCTGGCCTTGATCCGAAAAGGTTTGAGCCGGGAACAGGCCTATGAATTGGTGCAGCGCAATGCGATGAAAACCTGGCAGTCCAAACACGCCGGAAACCACCAGTCCGATTTTAAATTTCAACTCCTGGCTGATCCGGAAGTGGCGGAAAAAATTGGAAAGCAGGAACTGGAAGATCTTTGCAGCCTTGATTTTCATTTCAAGGAGGTCAACGCCCGGTTCAAACAACTTGGCCTGGAATGAAAAAAAGGCGCGCGACAGGGCTGTGCGTCTTCTGGCATTCGTTTTACAGAAACCGCGGGCGAAGCGCGGCTTAAACCGTAACAATTCAGTTTAACCGCCAATGGACGCGAATGGACGCCAATAAAGAAGGGTTATATCACGGCTTTCTGACACCTGGAAATCGGTCACGAAACGGTGATCATGGTGGCCGCACTCCAATTACTATTTTGTGGCTTTCTATTCGCGTCCATTGGCGGTTTCCTTCTTTTTCTTCTGCATAGACACGGTTAAACCAATGATGCTTGAGCATTCAGTCATAATCGTGGTGGGTGGAACCACCGGACTCGGCCTTTCAGGTGCGGCGGCCTGCGCCCGCGCGGGAGCTTCCCTGGTGATCGTGGGTCGCCATGCCGATTCCGCTCAGGCGGCGGTGCGAACGATTTCGGGTCCGGTTGAGGTGGTCCTGGGAGACGCTTCAAAACCTGAGGTGAACATCGAAGCCGTCGATGTTGCGCTGAAAAAATTTGGCCGCGTGGACGGCCTCTACCATGTGGCGGGCGGCAGCGGCCGGAAGCAGGGCGACGGACCACTGCATGAACTCACCGATGAAGGGATCGATTACACCCTTGATCTGAATCTCAAGAGCGTCCTTTTTTCCAACCGCGCGGTAGTGAAGGCATTTATGTCTCAAGGCACCGGGGGATCGATTCTGAACATGTCCTCGGTTCTGGCACACTCTCCTTCCCCTCATTTTTTTTCCACGCACGCTTATGCGGCGGCCAAGGCAGGCATTGTCGGTTTCACAAAGTCCGCTGCGGCTTATTACGCCGGCTTGAACATCCGCTTCAACGTGGTATCCCCTGCCCTGGTGGAGACTCCGATGGCGGCAAGAGCGGCAGGAAACGAGGAGATATTGAAATTCATCCAGACGAAACAGCCGCTGGACGGAGGAAGGATCGGGCAGCCGTCGGACCTGGACGAGGCGGTGGTTTACTTCTTGTCCACGGCTTCCAAATTTGTCACAGGCCAAGTCCTTTCCATCGACGGTGGATGGGGAGTGAGCGAGGGTCAGTTCAAAGAACCCCGGCAAAGCGGGATGGATTCATGAGTTACACTATTGGAATCGATCTGGGTGGAACCCAGGTGAAAGCTGTGTGTGTCGAAGATGGCGGCAGAATTTTATTGCAGCGAAAGATGGTGTTCGAGCAGGAAACAGCACTGAGCTGGGCCGAATCCATCCACCATCTGGTCGGGGAACTGGAAAATGAGCTGCAAATTTTTTCCATGGATGTTGGTTTGTCAGCTCCGGGACTTGCTAACCGGGATGGTTCCGCCATCGCCTGCATGCCCGGACGGCTTCATGGATTGGTGAATCTGGATTGGACCGATTTTCTTAAACGAGCGCGACCCGTCCGTGTTTTAAACGATGCGCAGGCGGCACTGCTTGGCGAAACCTGGGTCGGCGCGGCGAAAAATGCGCGCAACGCCATCATGCTGACCCTGGGCACCGGGGTTGGCGGCGCCGTTTGTTCCGAGGGAAAACTGCTCCGCGGCGCCATCGGCCGGGCCGGTCATCTTGGCCACACCTCGCTTGATCCTGAGGGCGGTCCGGATGTGACCGGCACGCCCGGCAGCCTCGAGGATGCGATCGGCAACTGCACGATCAAAACACGGAGCTCGGGACGTTTCGAATCGACCCTGGATTTGATCAGAGCTTATGAACAAGGCGACACGTTTGCAGCTGAAGTCTGGTTGAAGTCGGTTCGCGCATTGGGGGCGGCCACAGTCTCTTTCATCAATTTATTCGATCCCGAAATCGTGGTGGTGGGTGGTGGCATTGCCACGGCGGGCGATTCGTTGTTCAATCCGCTGCAGTCCTATGTGGATCGTCACGAATGGCGTCCGTTGGATCGCGGTGTGCCGATTGTTTCGGCACAATTGGGCGAATATGCGGGTGCCATCGGTGCAGCCTGGAATGTTTTATCCTCAAATTAATCATGACCCCGAGCGAAAGTTACCTGGAGAAATGCCGCGAAATCATCGACGTGGTACAACGGCAAAAACAGCAGATCATGGGAGCGGCGGATCTTTTCGCCACCACCATATTGAGCGGAAGAATGGTTCACGTTTTCGGCTCGGGCCACAGTCGGATCATGGTTGAGGAAATGTGGCCTCGATATGGATCGTTCCCCGGTTTTAATCCGATGGTCGAACTTTCCCTGAGTTTCCACAATCTGGTGGTCGGATCCAACGGACAACGCCAGGCGATGTTCCTGGAAAACGTCTCCGGGCTGGCTGAACGAATTTTGAGGAATTTTGATTTGAGCCCGCAAGATTCCGCACTGGTGATTTCTTCAAGCGGTTGCAATGTGGTTCCGGTCGAAATCGCCGAGCTTTTTCAACAGAAGAAAATACCGGTGGTGGTCATCGTCAGCAAAAAACATTCCGACGCCAGCCAGAGCAGGCATTGCCGTGGCCGCAAACTTCACGATTTCGCCACCATCACCCTCGATACCGGCGCGCCCGTGGGCGATGCGATGGTGACGATACCCGGCCTCGACACCCCGGTGGCACCCGGCTCCACCGTGGGCGGATGTCTGCTCATCAACTCCATCAAAGCCGAGCTGGCACAACGTCTCACCGCGGCAGGCCATCCTCCCAGGGTGTTGAGCGCGGCGGCCGTCGTCGGGGCCGAAAGGGCCACGGAACTTTTCGAGTCCGCCTACGACGAACACAGCCGACGCCTGTCCAGGCTCTACCGCCATCTTGGAGAAAAAATATGAAAGAACACCCCCTTCGAACCACGGTCATCGGAAGTTATCCGTTTCCCGGCTGGCTCGAATTCGCCAGCCAGAATCTGCCGCAATTCGGCCCGGACGACCGGACGGAAATCCAGGATGACGCCGTCATTTGTGCCATCCATGACCAGGTTCAAGCCGGGCTGGATGTCATCACCGACGGCGAACAAACACGACTCGACTTCAACCTATCCTTCTACGGTTACCTCGAAGGAATCGAGCTGGAACAGGCACCGCCCAGGCGGTTTGGTCCGCCGGCGCATGATCAGCGGGGAAAACACAAGGTCATCGGTGAACTCAAAGCTTCACGCGGCCTCGGCGTGGTTGAAGAATACAAAAGACTTGCCCGTCTGGCCCCTCCCGGTTTTGTGCTCAAGGCCAGTGTCCCGGGTCCGTTCACGCTCAGCGGCCGCCTGTCACCCAATTCACAATACCCGGACCGTTACGCGCTCACGGAAGCTTTGCTGCCGATCGTCCGAACGGAACTCGAACACCTGGTGGCAGCCGGTTGCCGAGAAATCACGGTGGATGAACCTTCCATGAGCTGTTACGCCCATCGCGAGGATCCCCGCAGATTTGTAGAAATATTTAACCGGACAGTCGAGCCGGCCCATGGTCGATGCCATCTTTCCACACACCTCTGTTTTGGAAACTACAAGGGGAGAGCCGTGGGTCTCCGCAAATACAGCCCGATGTTTCCCGCTTTCTCTGAATTGAACGTGGATGAAATCCATCTGGAAATGGCCAGCCGCGAAATGGCGGAGCTTGAGTTGTTGTCCCAGATCTCAAAAACCAGGGATGTTGCGGTCGGCATCATTGATGTGAAAAGTTATTATATCGAAACCGTGTCCGATGTGGTTTCAAGAGTCGAAGCCTGCCTTAAGTGTGCAGCAGCGGACCGTCTCTCTTTCGCCCCTGATTGCGGCCTGAGCCAGACCGCCCGATGGGCCGCGCGTCAAAAGCTGACCAACATGGTCGCCGGAGTTTGGGAAGTGAAAAAGAAACTCGGCCTGGATTAGGACAGTATGAAGCCAGCCTACCTCAAGGATCACGCGTTGTTGCACCAGATCCAGAGCTGGCGCACCGAGTGGAACCGGCTGCATGTCTGGTGGCTTGGGCAGAGCGGATTTCTGATTCAGTGGAACGAAAAACATCTGCTGATGGATCCATACCTCTCGGATTCATTGACCCGCAAATATGCAGCCACAAATAAACCTCATGTGCGGATCACCGAGCCGGTGTTGGATCCCGCCTGCCTGAATTTTATCAATGTCGTCACCTCCAGCCACAATCACACCGATCATCTGGATCCTGACACGTTGCTGCCTTTGATCCGGCTGAATCCAGCACTGCAATTTCTCGCGCCCGAAGCGAACCGGAATTTCATCTCAAACCGGCTTGGGTTGGAGATCGATTTTCAACGCGGCATCATTGCCGGCGAAATCAAGGACCTGGGTGGATTCAGGTTTCATGGAATTCCTGCGGCCCACAACACTCTGACCACCGATGACCGGGGCCATCATCTTTACATGGGATACGTGGTGGAAATCGGGCCTTGGAAAATATATCACCCGGGCGACACCAGACCTTTCCCCGGACTCGATGACATCCTGCGTTATCATCAGATTGACCTCGCTTTTCTCCCGATCAACGGTGATCGGCCGGAGCGTGGGGTTGCTGGAAACCTCGACGCAACCGAGGCCGTTTTGCTCGCGCAAAGTGCGGGAATAAAACTTTTGGTGCCATGCCATTACGACATGTTCGAATTTAACACGGCCGATCCCCTTGAGTTTGCTGCGGTTGCCGAAACGCGTGGTGTTAAAAATCGAATTCTAAGGAACGGTGAAGGATTTACCCTGGGCCCGGAAATGAAAGGGAGCGAATAACACCCCCTAAACAACAATGCCCATCCAGGACGAATTAAATATCCACGCAGAGATGCCGGCTCGTCGCGATTTTCGAATCGGGATTCTGGGCAGCGGTTTTATTGTTCGCGACTGCCACCTCGTCGCCTACAGAAAATCCGGGTTTAACCCTGTGGCGATAGCCTCCCGGGATCCTGAACACGCCCGGCCTGTGGCCGAACAGTTCCAATTAAAACTTCACGCCAGTTACCAGGATTTGCTGGACGATCCTTCCATCGAGATTCTCGACGTCGGGGTCGCGCCTCAGGGCCAGCTTGAGCTCATCCGGATGGCGTGCGCGCGGGGGACGGTCAAAGGAATTCTGGCTCAAAAGCCGCTTGGTTTAGATTACCGGGCAGCCTGCGAGGCGGTTCAACTCTGTAGCGACGCCGGTATTCATCTGGGGGTGAATCAGAACATGCGCTACGACCAGTCGGTCCGCGCCGCCAGATCACTCCTCGATCAGGGCGGTCTCGGGGTTCCGATCCTGGCTTCGATTGAAATGCGTGGGATTCCTCATTGGATGCCGTGGCAGGCCGAACTCGGCTGGGCCACTTTCCGGATCATGTCGATCCATCACCTCGATTGTTTTCGCCTCTGGTTCGGAGATCCTGAAGGGATTTATTGCAGCTTCCGAACCGATCCCCGGACAAAATTTCCCCATCAGGACGGCATTTGTTCCTATATCCTTGATTACAAGTCAGGACTGCGCTGCGTCGGCTTGGATGACACCTGGACCGGACCTTCCAAAGAAGGTTGTCCATCGGAAAACTATATTCGCTGGAGAATCGAAGGAACCAAAGGCCTGGCGATCGGAGAGATCGGCTGGTGTCACGACCCTTATACCACCCCTTCGACCATGCGATACGCCACACAGGGGATGAGCGGATTTGTGCGTCCGCATTGGACGGAGAGCTGGTTTCCAGATGCATTTTCAGGGACCATGGCTCAACTTTTGGTGGCGGTGGAGCGAAACCAGGAACCGGAAATCAGCGGGCGCGACAATTTAAAAACCATGGCTTTGGTGGAAGCCGGTTATCGGAGCGCAAAAGAGCGCAGGTTTGTTTCAATGGAGGAAATATGAGATTGGGCATCATCAACAGCGCGTTTGAACAGGTCGGCATCGACACCGCCACCGGACTCAAACACATTGCACGAATAGGCTTTGATTGCGTCGATGTTTTCACCGAAGCGATCGGGATTTCCAAAAAGGAAATCTCACTGGTGGCCAAGACCTCGGAAAAGCTCCGTCTTCCGGTGGTTTCCCTCCCGGTGGTGGCCGCCGGTTTGATTGATTTCAACAGTCCCGTCCGCGAATTTCATATCGAGCGTTGCAAGAAGTTCATCGACCTGGCCCGGGCCTGGGGCGCGGACAACATCCTGCTGGTGCTGGGCGAATATATCTGGCAACGGGAAGTCATCCCGCCTGAATCTCAATGGAAATGGGCTTTGGAAACCTGCCGGCGCCTGGGTGATTACGCGGCACCCAAAGGGATCAAGATCGCCCTGGAGCTCGAACCGTTCAGACTCAGCCTTCTGAACAATGTCCGTTCGATGAACCGGTTTGTGGACGAATGTGATCATCCCCAGGTCCGGGCTAATATTGACATCAGCCATCTCGTTCTTTCAGACACCAGTCCCGCTGAACTTCGGCTGCTCAAAGGGAAAGCCATCCATGTTCACCTCAGCGATTGTGACGGCAAAGTTCACGGGGACCTTCCGCCCGGGCGTGGTGTGGTGAAGTTTGTTCCCTACCTGCAGGCGATCAAAGAGCTTCAAATCGAAGGAACAGTGGCCATTGAACTGGAGTATTCACCCGATCCGACAAAAATTGTCGAATGGGTGGAGGAAGCGTATCTGGAAACCGCCAAACTCATGAACATGGTTCAATTACGAGGTGCCTGGCGAAACACGACCGGTCTTACGGAGTGATTTTGTGTTATCTTGCGGGCTTCGGCGGGATACTCCGGGTGCCACGACGCCACGCTGCTCCACTTGGCGGGCGGGCAGTCTGCGGATTCTGTTGGATAATCTAATGATATTTCATTTCAATTCTTTCCAAGTCCAGCCTGTAATGTCCGTTGATGCTTTTGCTTTAGTCGAAGATGGTAGGCATGTTGGGGTTGAACGATACTGCACTGGTGACATCCTGTAGCCAATGCATATCCGCATATCCCATGTAAAACCTGCGGTAAATGTATGGAACATTAAACCGCAAGCCAATGCTATTTTGCCAAACGACGCCGCTCCAAACGTTCGTGCAATATGACCTTCGCTGGCAAGCTGGCAAGCCTGGGTCATCGTCCGCAAAATATTCCCAACCGCAACGCGGTTGCGTTGACCGAGTTCATGTTGCATATGCAATAAAAGGTTGTCATGGGTCAGGCGCGGTTGAACGTGCGTAGTTGGCAGCTGGCGTCCCGGAGCACTTCCACCCGCCGCCGCCACGCCTGTTGCCCCAAATAATCGGACGGCAGAATCCGGCCCGGCAGCAGCGGGTCGTTCGTCACCGCGTCCAGCCACGCCTCGCGCTCTGCCGCCGCCCAGCGCAGCAACGATTTCGCCGCCGCGTCGTTCCGCAGCGCGCCGACCGGACGCTCCGCCAGCACTTTCAGATGCCGGGCATAGCGGCGGTTGATGCGCTCGAAGTCCCACGCTCCGGCGACGATTTCCGCGTCCGATTCCCCCGCGCACGGTCGCGCCTCCAGCAGGATGAGCGACTCCACATTGATCTTGCCGCCGCCAAGAATCTGCCGTTCTTCCGCCAGAGGATCGGGCGTTATCCACACGCTGTTTTGCAGGTAGCCAAAGCCTTTGTCGCGCAAGTAGCGTCGCAGCCGTTCGCGCTGGGCGTTTTGTCCCGTGGGCACGTCGAAGAGCACCAGCCGCCATTGACCGTCCCAAGGCCGCGCCCAGCGTTGCTCCGGGTCGCGCCCGCCCAGGACGTGCAACCGCCCCTGCGCCGTGAGCCGATACAGCCGGTCATCGGGCGACCTGGCGTCTCTTTCCAACAGTTGTTGCCGCTCCAAAGTGGCGGCCTGGCGCAGAAGGCCGTTGCGATAGGCCCAGCTTTCGTAGGAGTCGGTCAGGTTGCGAAACGTCGGGCGTGCGAGCAGGTCGGCGGACCAGAGCAGGAGGTTCAGAAATTCCTCGGTCTTGGGTTGCATGGACGGGAGCATAAAGACCGACCGGGAAATGGCAATGCAACCTTTTGTTGCATATGCAACAAAAGGTTGTTACCATTGTGCGAGAGTTATCAGTTCTTGATAATGACACATGAGAGGGCGGAGGCCATTCTCCCGGCATGGCGCGGAAGTTCAGAGTGAAATATCCCGGCTCGATTTACCACGTCATGAATCGCGGTGACCGGCGCGAACCGATCTTCAAGGATGAGGCGGATCGACGGCGTTTCGTCGGGACGCTGGGAGAGGCGTGCGCCATGACCGGCTATGACCGACTGGCAGGTTCATGCCTGCGTCCTTATGGCCAATCATTTTCATCTGATGATCGAGACGCCGCAGCCGAATCTGGTCGCGGGCATGAAATGGTTTCTGGGCACCTGCACCAGCCGCTTCAACCGGCGGCACAAATTGTTCGGCCATCTTTTCTCCGTCCGCTACAAATTGCTGATGGTCGATGGTTCGGGCGCCGGTGATCTCGAGAGCGTGTGCGATTACGTTCACTTGAATCCAACGCGGGCGACGTTGCTGGCTGCAGACCAGAAAACCGTTTAGTTGCAACGAAAAGTCTGCCCGATTTCTTGCAGCGCAATTCGGTCTTTTTCTTTTTCCAAAGACTTTTGAAGCCGTTCGACGGGTTCGGTCAATGATTCGCGTCCCAGCCGGAAAGTTTTGTGGTGGATGGGAACGAAGTATTCCACCCCCGCATCATTGGCCATCTCCACCGCCTGTTCCGGTGTGCAATGTGTTCTGATCCAGGGATTGTAAGCTCCGATTGGAAGGCATCCGACCAGGAATTTCCCACGGTTTTTGATGCGGGCGAAACTGGGTGACATGGCGGTATCTCCGCCGAACAGGATTTTTTTACCACCACGCCGGATGATATATCCGTTGTAACCGCGGTGTGTGTCGCTCCTCCACCGGGTTCCCCAATGATTCACCTCGAACGCCTCAACCTCGACCTCACCTCCCGGAGTGATGATCCGGGCCTGATCCCCCCACCCCAGTTCGCTGGCCCAGGGGAGCCGGGTGAACCGGAGCAGGTCGGCGGTTCCGACTGCGGAAATCACCCGTGTTGGAGATTTAAAACGTCTCAATGTTGGAATATCGGTATGATCCAGATGGGCATGCGAAAGCAGGATGAGATCGACGTGCGGCAGTTCCCGGATTTTCAACGCCGGTGCCACGAGCCTTTTGGGTCCGATGGTTCCCACCTTGAGATTGGCACCAATACGGGGGAACAAAACCGGATCGGTGAGGATGGTCACTCCGTAAAAATTGATCAGAACCGTGGAGTGACCGAGCCATGAAAGGGTGACGTCGTCCTTTGACCAGTTCATCGGCTCCGGTTTGAACGGTGCGGGTTGGATGCCGGAGCCGGTTTCGGAAAGTCGGTCGTGAAAAAAGCGGGCGGCCCAGGCGCTGGAATACTTAAACTTCAGCAACCGGCTGTCGGTCTGCGGGCCGCAGAAAGTGACCTCCGGTTTTGAATGATGGTTTTGCATCCTCTCTCTTCCGACTCCTGCCGCTTCAAGAAGCAGGAAAAGTTCCAGCCGGTTGGATTTCCGGTTCAAATAGCTGAACTGCTCTATTCCACACGGAACGGGCCAAGTCAAAAAAAAGAATTTGTCATCCGCATGCGGGAAGAGTTTTCAACCTTCGTTCAAAAAGAAATGATCAAAACTTGATTGATCTTTGATCCTCTTCCTGGCTCTGCTACTGGCCATTGTTGCAAAAACCTCACCGGTGAACCTCTTCCAAAAATATCATCCCCGGCGTTTTTTATCGCGGGAGCGGCTGGTTCATTGGACCGGGCTCATCGGTAAATTTGCCACCATCCAGCTGGTGGTCCAGGTCATTTCGTTTTTTACAGGTTTTCTGGTCATTCGCATCGTGGACAAGAACGAATACGCCTATTTCACGCTGGCCAACACGGTTCAGGGAATGATGGGGCTTCTTGCGGACGCGGGTGCCAGCGTGGCTTTGCTTTCAGTGGGCGGCCAAGTTTACCAGGATCGCGAACGTTTTGGTTCCCTGATCAATTCGGTGATCCGCGTCCGGTTTCGCATGGCCATGGCGGCGATGGCGCTCGGCATTCCCATTCTTTTCGGGATGCTGGTTTACAACAAATCCTCCTGGCTCACGGCATTCCTCCTCACGCTGATTACCATGATCGCTTTTCATGCCATGTTGATGTCGAGCATTTATGGCATCGTTCCCAAATTGTGGACGCAGGTCAAACGGCTGCAGTCCATGGACCTTTCCATGGCCGTCGGACGCCTCGCTTTTCTGGCGGTGTTTATCCCGTTCAAAATCACAGCCGTGGTCGCCATGGCGGTGAGCAGCGTGGTCTATCTTTTCCAATACCGGTTTTTTAAACGGTGGGCCTCAGAAAGCGCCAATCTTCAGGCAGGGCCTAATGACAAAGACACCAAGACCGTTGTCAGCAATATTCGCAGCCTGATCCCTGCGACCATTTTTTATTGTGTCCAAACCCAGATCCCGGTCTGGCTCATCGGAATTTCCGGATCCACGGACAAGATCAGCGATGTCGGAGCTCTGGGAAGGATCGCCCAAGTCTTCGGTCTCCTGACACCAGTCATGGCCAGTCTGGTGATGCCTGCGTTCGCCCGGAGCGTCGGCAGCCGGGAGGTGAAACGAAAATACGCCGTGGTCATTGCCTCCTACTCGGTGCTCTGCCTGTTTATCATTGCCGGGACCTGGATTTTTTCCGACCAGTTTCTCTGGCTCCTTGGACCGGGTTACGCAGGGTTGAAATACGAACTGGTCCTGATGGCCGTCTCGACCACGCTGACATCTCTCGCAGGCGTCATGTGGGGTCTAAATTCCGCCAAAGGCTGGGTGCAATACATCTGGATCGATATTCCGATCAGGATTTGTCTGCAAGCTGTGCTCTTGATGTTCATGGAAGTGAAGACCGTTTCGGGAGTGCTTCTCTTTTCCATTTTCTCCCAGGCATCCCCTTTGCTGGTCTGCATCTGGTTGGCTCGCCGGGGATTCCGCTCCATCGAGACCCATGAAAGGTAGAATGAAGCCGCGGGCAGCTCAAAAGGTCCGGATGAACAGGATAAACAGCAGGACGTTCGAAAACAGCCAGCCAGTCACTTCCCCCGAACTCTGCGGATCAAACCTTTCAAGGTTTTACGGCCTTTATTCTCCATCTTTTGCAGCAAATAACGGGAAGCCGGATAGGTATGATACTGTCGAACATAGTCGGCCAGGCTGCGATGGATGTTGTCCAGACCATGGATCAAGGTTTCAGAAAAGATGAATTGATTGGTCCAAAAAAGCCGGGCGATTTTATCTTCAGGCTTCAGTTTCCAGTTAAATTCAAGGGGAAGTGAAAGCTGAAAGTCACCGTGAATCATGTGATATTTCGGAGTGAACTGGATGTGATTTCCAGATATTTCGATCAACCAGCGATGATGGGAAAGCCCCACAAATCCGTGATGTTCCACACCCCGGATCGATTCCGACAGCCTGGACGGCACCTCGATATAACCGGCCTTGGAAACCCGGATGAGTTCAGAACAAACAGCGAGAGGATCGCGGATGTCTTCCAACACATGGGAACAGATGGAGAAATCGAAGAATTTATCGGCGAATGGCCAGGGTCTATGATCACAGATGTCGCGTTGAACCCATCGGTCCTTGGCGAAATGCTCCTCTTTCGGCCCCTGAAAAGAAGGCATCCCAATCGTGCCGTAAAATCCCCGGGTCTCGAAGGGTTCACCGTCCATGACCCAGTTGGCGCGGTTAAAGGGACAAGCCCAGCCGCCAACGTCCAAGACCAGATCCGTGGGCCGGATCCGTTGCAAAAGTTCATTGACGTCGCCAAACATCAGTTTTTCAATCTAAAGGACCGGTTTTTCCAGATGCCATGAGCTGTTTTGTTCGTAGGCATAAGCCAAGTTGAGCATGGTTTCTTCCCCGAACGGTTTGCCTAGGATCTGTAATCCTATCGGCAGTTTTGGTGATTTCGAAAACCCGCATGGAAGGCTCATGCCACAAATCCCCGCCAGATTGCAGGATATGGTGAAGATGTCGGACAAATACATTTGCAACGGGTCATCCGACTTTTCACCCACCTTAAACGCCGGTGTCGGGGTGGTTGGCGTCACAATGGCATCTACTTTTTCGAAAGCCTTTAAAAAGTCGTTACGGATCAAGGTGCGCACCTTTTGAGCCCGGAGATAGTAGGCATCGTAATAACCGCTGCTCAATACGTAGGTGCCAAGGATAATTCTCCTCTTCACTTCCGCTCCGAAACCTGAACCGCGAGTCTTGCTATAAAGTTCTATCGGATCAGCGCCGTCCACGCGGAGCCCATATCGAATCCCGTCGAACCGTGCCAGATTGGCGCTCGCCTCCGCAGTGGCCACGATGTAATAGGTTGCCACCGCATAATCGGTATGCGGCAGCGAAATCTCCACCACCTCGGCCCCCAGGCTTTGCAATGTTTCCACCGCTTTCTTGGTGGCGGCCTGAACTTCAGGATCCAGGCCTCCAACCATATATTCCCTGGGCAAACCGATTTTCAGCCCCTTGATTTCTCCATTCAACAGACTTGAATAATGCGGGACTGGCTGAGGCACACTGGTGGAATCTTTCAGATCATGACCGCTGATCGCCTCCAGCAGGATGGCTCCATCCCTCACAGTTTTTGTAAATGGCCCGATCTGATCGAGTGAAGAAGCAAAAGCCACCAAGCCATAACGCGAAACGCGGCCATAAGTAGGTTTAATCCCCACACAACCACAAAGGGCCGCCGGCTGTCGGATCGATCCCCCGGTATCCGAACCGAGACTGGCGATGCATTCGTCCGCCGCAACTGAAGCGGCCGAACCGCCAGACGATCCGCCCGGAATTCGTGAGCGATCCCATGGATTCCGTGTGGTGAAAAAAGCGGAGTTTTCCGTGGAGCTTCCCATGGCAAACTCGTCCATGTTTAATCGCCCAAAAACGACTGCACCAGCCTCCCTGAGCTTGCTGATGACCGAGGCGTCATAAGGCGAAATATATTTGCCAAGGATTTTGGAACAGCAATTGAGCGGATGCCCTTTGACCGAAAGGACATCCTTGATGGCGATTGGGATTCCCAGGAGCGGCTTTTCCCGAAATGTCGTTCCCTGCCTCAACAAAAGATCGGCGGCATCCGCCTGTCTCAAGGCATCGTCCCGGTCATGACTGATGAAAGCCTTGATCTCTCCGTCCACGGCTTCGATTCGTTTAAAACAGGCGTCGACAATCTCACGGGAGCTTGTCTCTTTGGCCTGCAATTTTGCTGTCAGCTCTGCGATGGTAAATTGGTTTAACATGGAGAAAGTGTTAAAAGGGAAAGAACGAGGGACCTCCAACGGTCACTCCACGATCTTGGGCACGATGAACAGGCCGTTGGCTTTGGATGGGGCGTTTGCGAGCGCTTCGGCATTGGTCAGAGAACCGGTGACTTCATCGGCCCGGAAAACGTTGCTCAGAGGAAATGCGTGAGCGGTCGGTTCCACCCCGGTGACATCCAGGGCTTTGAGCTTCTCAATATACCCGAGGATATCGTGCAGTTGTCCGCCAATCTTGACCTCTTCTTCAGGGGTTAGGGCGATGCGCGCTAGGTGAGCCACATATTTGACATCAAAGTCGGACATGGAAGCAGCTTAGAAATGAGGCTCTATTCTGCAAGAACCAACTATTCTTTCTCGAGAAATTTACCCTTCAAGAGCTCGTCCAGTTCGGCTAGGGCCAGCAATCCATCCCCTCCCTCGGCTGTCACCGTCAGTTTGCTTCCAGGTCCGGCGGCCAGCATCATCAATCCCATGATGCTTTTGCCATTGACCTTTTCACCGTCTTTTTCGACGAAAATATCACTCTCGAACTTGTTGGCGACTTTCACAAACATAGCCGCAGGCCGGGCATGTATCCCAAGGCGGTTGACCACGATCAGCTCTTTTTGATGGATTTTTCCGATTTTTTTAGTGGAACTCATTCCTGTAGCCAGATTTAGTGCAATATCTCCCTCAATTAAACAATAACAATTCGTTTATAAACGATTGTTGCCCGTCATTTGACTGATCAGGCGCTCATTCAGTTCTTTCGCCGGATTATGCCCGGTGGCCTTCAGTTTTGTCTGAAAAGCCGCAACTTCGATCAACCGCGCCAGATCCCTGCCGGGCCGGACCGGAATGGTGATGTGCGGAATATCAATGCCCAGAACCTTTTCGAACTCCTGATCGATGCCGAGCCGGTCCACATCAGGAACCTCGCCCCAGCTCTTTAAGGAAACAATCAAGTCCACCCGCTTCTCTTGGCGGATGCTCTTCACCCCGAACATTGCAGCCACATTGATGATGCCGATCCCGCGGACCTCCATGTGGTTTCGCGTCAATTCGGCACTTGTTCCGACCACTTCCCTGCCATCTATCAATGTCACCCGGGTGATGTCATCGGAAACCAGACTGTAACCCCGTTCGATCAGAGCTAGCACGCTTTCGCTTTTGCCGATGCCGCTTTCGCCCCGGATGATCACCCCCACACCGAGGATGTCCACCATGCTCCCGATCTCTGTTCCGCGCGGAGCAAAAAGCATTTCCAGGGCCAGAGTAGCCAGGTTGATGAATTTCATCGTGATCAACGGGCAGATAAACACCGGGATATCCGCTTTTTCCGCCGCTTGCAGGAAGAATTTGTCCGGAGAGAGGCTCCGTGAGAAGATTACGCAGGGAATTTTATAAGAAAAAAGATCCTGATACCGCTTGATCCTCTCCTCTGAAGGCAGGGACTTGAGGAAATAAGCTTCTGCATTGCCAATCACCTGCATTCTTTTGTTGGCAAAATATTTGGTGAATCCGGCGATGGCCAGGCCGGGACGATTCACCGTGGGTTCGCGAATGATTCTTTTCAAACCCCTGGCACCCGCCACAAGTTTTAAGGAAAGGTGGCTGGCCTGTTCCGTGTAAAATCTTTCCACCGTGATTGCGTCTCGTTGCATGGCTTGAAATTAAAAACCAAAACAAAGCTCGCGCCTTTCCGGCAAATCCACCGCAACCTCTTGAGCGTGAGACAGAGCATTGGACGCCATTTGCTTACCTGAAGCGAAACGGATCCGCAAGAAACCAATCCAATGTTTCCGTCGGGAGATGATTAATTAATAGGGCTGGGTCCGGTAACTCACTGCATGCACTTGCTGCAAAGCAGGTCCATCAAAAAGAAACGAGGGCGGAGCGAGGCTGCGAACGGGGGCGTTGGTGAAAAGTTTTGAGGAATGCGACAATGTCGAGGCCAGGGTCGGTTCAGGCACCAAACTCATGTAATTCAACTGCCCGGAATCTTCGTCGGCTGAAGGATTGAGGGGAGAGCCGGGTCTGAGCGACGGAATGTTGGCAAGTTCAGGTCCTTTGGATTGAACAAAATAAGATCCGGTGATGAGCGCGGAAGCGCCAACCATCAGCCCCACGCCATAAGCCAGCTTCGGTTCAAAGGCGAGTTTGGCGAAAAAATTCTCAAACCAGATGCTGTTAACCCGGGGAGGTTGTTCCGTCCTCAACCGGTGAATGACCGCATTGGGAAGCTGATCAAAATATCCGGGTGGCGGCTGCTCATGCTTTTTGAGGGCCAACAACGACTTTAATTTCTGTTCACTATCCTGATTGTCCGATGAATGATTCATGCTTACTTCAAATAATCTGACAGGGTCGCCTGCAGTTGTTGTCTCGCGTAAAAAAGGCGCGAACGAACCGTGCCCACGTTACAATTCATGATTTTGCCAATTTCCTCATGAGCAAGACCTTGAACATCATGCAAAGTGACCACGAGGCGATGAGGTTCGGACAGCTTCTGCAAGGCCTCGTTCAACTTTTCCTGCAACTCAGCCAACCCGAGTGATCTTCGAGGAGTCTTTTCAGAAATCAGGGAAACCAGATCCGGATCATGTTCGGCGTTAAAATCCAGATCGTTCAAGCTCATGTTCAGCTTGTTTTTCCGCTGTTTCAGAAAATTGATCGTCTTGTTCACCGCGATCCGGTAAACCCAGGTGTAAAAGCTCGAGTCGCCTTTGAATGATTTTAACGCCCGGTAGGCTTTGATGAAGGTTTCCTGGGTCAGATCGTTGGCATCCTCATGATTCGAAGTCATGTGATAGAGCGTGGCGTAAATCCGCTCCTGATACCTCCGTACCAGCTCGTCGTAAGCAGCCAGATCCTCGTTCTGTGCCTTGTTTACCAGGCACAGGTCACTCGGAGTGTCGGTTGGATGCGGTTTTTCCAATTGGGATGTGGCTGCCTGCCCCGGGATGGTAATTGAGACATTTTCAGTAATCATTCAACAGTCAGCTTCAGGAATGAACCCCTAAAGCGTCCGTTTGTTGTGACAAAAAATCGGTCAAGGCATTCAATGAAAATTTACTTTTTGTCACGGGCAGCTCTTCAATCTGTTTCCTGGCCTCACCCAGATAGTGGTCAATCATCCGTCGCGACTCGCTCAAAGCGCCGTGTTTATTGAGCAAATGCAGCACACCAGGAAACCGGGAGACATTCCAGTCCCGTATCCATTCCTTCAATTTTTCCTTCTCCTCAGCGGACCCTCGTTCCAGAACAATCAAGATCGGCAAAGTGATTTTGCCCTTCGCCAGATCTGTTCCCAGCGATTTTCCCACTCTTCTCTCGCATCCGAAAAAATCAACGCAATCGTCATAAATCTGGTAAGCAACCCCCAGATTCTGGCCGTATTGGTTCAGACTACGGCGCACCGCCGAAGGCGCTTCCGCCAGAAAAGCGCCCAGATCGCAGGCCAGCGAGAAAAGCTCCGCAGTTTTCATCCCCAAAATCTTGAAATATTCCGCCCTGGAAAGTGAAAAATTCTTCTGACCCAGGGTTTGCAAAATTTCACCGCTGCAAACCGTATTGGTCGATGAAGAGACCGCACGGCAGATTTCAGTGGTCGGATAACTGGACGCCAGTTTGAGCGCGTGGGCAAACAGACAGTCGCCCAAAAGCACGGAAATTTCATTCCCCCAAGTGGCGGCCAGTGTCGGGAGACCCCGTCTCAGATCCGCTCCGTCCATGATGTCATCATGAACCAGGGTCGCCAGATGAACCATCTCAATGATCACCGCCAGATTGACATGTTTTTCATTCAAACCGCCCGCAGCTTCACCGCTCAAGGCTACAAGCAACGGACGCAGCTGTTTCCCCTGCAAGTTCAGAGCGTACTGGGCGAAGGTGGCAATCTTGGGCTCGAACTCCAGGACCTGGGTGGCCAGCTGTTGATTTACCGAGGACAAAAAAGGTTCAACAGGTTCCAGAATTTGTTTCCAGGCTGGGATGGAATCATGGAAACCTACTTCCATCTCCGGGGAACTGATTGGTTTTTGTTCGGCAGCCAACATTGTAACAAACTTAATTTCCACGGGTAACAAGTCAAACATTACCTCCCACAGGAAAACCGCTCCAATCGCACCCTCCCCGCATGTGGCTCAAAATTTAGAAATCATTTCTTGCAAAAAACGATCGATCCACTAATTTTCTGACCCTGCTTGTTGCGAGCGTAGCTCAGTCCGGTAGAGCATCACCTTGCCAAGGTGAACGTCGAGGGTTCGAATCCCTTCGCTCGCTCCATTTTTTCCTCAGGAAATCCGTGTTTTTTGGAAAACACTGGATTTTTAGTGACGGTTTAGTGACACTGTAGCCGTCCCATGGCAAAACCGAGAACTTTTCCCATCACCTTCAAAGCGGGTTCCACGCCCATTAAAATCTACCTGTCCCCCCTTAACTCGAAAGCTTCCAAAAAGCGCTATGACTCCTATGTCGTATCCTATTATCATGGCGAGATTCGAAAACGCTCGAGGTTTAATAATCTCACCGACGCGCAGCAGGAGGCAGACAGGGTCCGAACTTTGATTCTTAATCAAGACCTTTCAGCCCTTCAGGTCACGGGGGAAGATCGATTGATTTATGGAAGAGCGTTGGAGGTGGTGAAGGAACTAAAAATTTCACTCGATGTGATGGCCAAAGAATATGTGGCAGCGCGAAAAGTTTTAGGAGATATCTCCCTGCTCGAAGCTGTGAGGTTCTACGAAAAACATGGAAAGACCATGGTGAAGCAAATGGTCATCCCGAAGATCGTGGAAGAATTGCTGACAGGCCTCAAGGCTGATAAAAGATCTGAGTATCACATCCGAGACATGGAGCAGCGCTTAAAATCCTTTGCGGATGCCTTTCCTGGGGAAATTCTAGCTGTAACAACGAAACAAATCCTCTTTTGGCTTAGAAATTTGTCATGGGTTGATTCGAAGGAAATTGCCCGCCCCATGGCCGCAAAGAGTCGAAATCATTACCGGAATGCAGTGATTCAATTGCTTAATTTTGCTCGCGAACAAGGCTATCTGCCAAAGGGGTTGCCGACTGAAGCTGAAGGCATCAAAGCATTGGACGTTGTTACAGCGGAAAATGAGATTTTAACCGTCGAAGAAATGGAGGCTTTGCTAACGCACGCTCCCTCGTATTTGATACCCCCGATGGCAATAAAGGCTTTTGCAGGGATCAGAACAGAGGAGATGGTTTGGCTGGAATGGAAAAGCGTCAATTTTGCCACTAAACACATTACGATCCCGGCCGAGATCGCGAAAACTAAACACCGTAGAATTATTCCAATAAGTGAAAATCTCATGAGCTGGTTGTTGCCTTACCAAGCGTCCACAGGACGGATATCATCACGGTGGCAAAACCCGCAGACTTTAACCCAGGCTTTTGATCGCCATGGAAAAGGCTTGGGCATTCACGTGGGCGACAACAAATTTCGAAACTCATTTATCTCGTATCGAGTGGCGGTGACACACGACGTTCCTAGAGTTTCGGGAGAAAGTGGCAATTCACCGGAAGTCATTAAGCGCGAATATTTAGAACTTGCTACCGAAGCAGATGGGAAACGGTGGTTTTCTATCAGGCGGCCTGACACAAATGATTTGAAGGAAATCACTGGTTCTTGCGGACTCAAAAACAGCCCACCCTGAGGGCTGTGGCTGGCGGCTTGCCTCCAAAGGTTCCAAGGGCAGAGGTCCCCGGTAATATTCAGTCAGTTCTCAGACCCGTTCAGTATTTTGACCTCCGAGTTGTTGAATCTTTTTATCCTGCAGAAATCAGCAATCCTTGCTTTTGTTACAAGTGACGTTTGTCCCTAGGAAAAAAATTAATATTAGGCTGAAAGTCACTATTCGAAGGCAACATTTTCTCCCTAAATGGGTAGATGAAATCGCGAGGCAATGTTTAGTGAAGTCGCTCGAAAAATCCTTGAAGAAACTGAATTGTCGGAAGACAGCGCCGCTACACCAAATTCTTTTTTCCATACTGCTGACGGGGCAAAAAAGCTTTTCCTTTCTCCGCGTGCGGAGCTGTCACCTTTATTCAGCAAGAATAGTTCTTGGTGCGCATTCCGGCGAAATCTAAACAGGGCTCAGATCTCATACATTTCTGTATTAAAAATCTGAATTTTTCAAAGAACGGCAGCACCGACCTAGTCACCTAGTCCTAGTCAGGTTAAACAGTATCAACCACGAAGTTAACTGCAACGAATGCAACCAATGAAAAAGAATTACGTCCTGCCGGAGCCGTTCTGGCCAACTGATTGGATGCGGGAAAACGATTTTTATTTTATTCATCCAGAGGTTCAAGGGGTCCGGGCCGGTCGCGCCTGCGTCCAAGGCCGTGGAGAGATGATTATGCTAGGCAGCTACTCCTATTTAGGACTCCAAGGCCATCCACGGATTGACGAGGCCGCTTGCAAAGCCATTGAGAAATACGGCACGGGATGCCATGGGTCGCGATTGGTTTCGGGTACACTTCCGTTGCACCTGGAGCTTGAGTCCGAGCTCGCTGCTTTCAAACGGACCGAATCGGCGATTGTTTTCAACAGCGGTTACTCCGCTAACGTTTGTACTATCACCGCCCTCGTCGGCAGAAATGATTATGTTTTCTGTGACAAACTAAACCATGCAAGCATCGTTGATGGTTGCCTAATGTCTGGGGGGAATCATCGACGTTTCAACCACAACGACGTGGCGCACCTCCGGAGGCAACTTGCCGAGGTGCCACCGAACAAAAACAAGCTTGTGGTCGTCGACGCTGTTTTTAGTATGGACGGTGATATCGTTGATCTTCCTAATCTTTCCGAAGTTTGTCGTGAATATGACGCGCTTTTGATGGTAGACGAAGCTCATGCTATTGGCGTTATTGGGAAATCTGGGCGGGGTAGCGATGAGCATTTCGGGCTCGAATCGGACGCTGCAGATTTATGGATGGGCACGCTGAGCAAAGCCATTCCCAGCTCTGGAGGTTATGTCGCGACTAGTCGGGCGATTACCGAGGTGCTCAAAAATCGCGGCCGAGGCTTCATATTTTCGGGCGCACTTTCTCCAGCTAGTGCCGCAGCAGCTCTCGAGGGCCTTCGAGTCATGCAAGATGAGACCTGGCGAGTCAAACTTCTCCACGAAAACTCCGAGCGGTTTCGAGCGAAAATTCAACACCATGGATTGAACACTCTAAACTCTTCCACGGCCATTATACCAATTGTTATTGGCGACACAAATCTTGTATACCGAAATGCCCAATACTGCCAGAGGAAAGGTATATTCGTTCAGGCAATCCCTCATCCTGTCGTTCCAAGAGGCAAAGAGCGCATTCGCTGTTCAATCACAACCGACCACACCAATGAAGACTTGGACTATTGCGCCGAAACAATTGGCCATGCAGCGAAAACTATTGGAATTCGCAGCGGGCCAGAGTTCGCAACCGAGTTCTAGGATGCTGTCCACAGTCATGAACATCATTCACGACCAGGAGTCACAGTCAGATCCTTTGCAAAGCAAGTCGCCCTTGTCTCAGGCAAACTATTTCAAAAGCATCTTTGCTGCTCACCAGAATTGACCCACCTCTGCTCACTTAAATTGAGCCACAAAGTGACCGAAAAAAGTTCATGCGCATGAACTTCTCAAGACACTCTTGCCAGAAGGCATTTTAGGCGAGAAATTTCTGAACGGCTACTTTGTCGTCGGTCTTGTTGGTTCCTCAGGCGACATTTTTGCAGGCAAACCAGGCGGAGGATTGATGAACCGATACGTGATGGAAGCAGCCGGCGGCAAAGGACAAGTGCCGGGTAATGTGCCCCCCATTGTCGGCAAAACAGCTCTTCTAATCTTGAAGATCGAGATTCGACCTGGAAAGGACCGGATTTCGTTAATTGTAAATCCCGAGATAGGGAAGCCCGAGCCAAAAACCGAAGCTGTCACGGAAGAACTCGATCTGGGGGAAATAAAAGAGGTCATGCTCTATTCGACTGGAGCGCACGTTGTTGATGAAATCCGCTTTGGATCCTCGTATGCGAGTGCCCTGCCCACCATCAACAAATCCAAAAAATAGGTGGTATACCCACTTGGAACGCTGAAAGGTAATCCGCCAATGAGGATTCAGTTTTTTGCCTCCTCAGCAGAATCTGTGGGTGGATTCTGGTTCGGGTAATCGACCAAGGTTATGATAGAGGGCCACTTCCATTGCTTTAAAGGTTCGAAAACCATAGGCTCTTCTGGTCACCACTCGGATCTTGTTGTTG
>Ga0163152_10002512_pt1 | contig 25877 bp, 22 predicted proteins | sample OliLakLV19MP8IB2_FD_148635 | JGI IMG/M metagenome (GOLD analysis project Ga0163152, IMG submission 148635) | Freshwater microbial mat bacterial communities from Lake Vanda, McMurdo Dry Valleys, Antarctica - Oligotrophic Lake LV.19.MP8.IB-2 | ecosystem: Environmental > Aquatic > Freshwater >...
CAACGGCAAGGCCGAACGCTTTATCCAGACCAGCCTCAGGGAGTGGGCATACGCCAAGGCCTACGACACCTCAGACCAGCGCGCCGCAGACCTCCCAGTCTGGACCCACAGATACAACTGGCATCGCCCGCACGGCGGAATAAAATCCCAGACACCCATCAGCCGCCTCGGCCTCTCCGAGGACAACCTGTTGAGAGTCCACACCTAGCCCGCCTCAAGAACACGCGCCTCGAACTCGAAATGCTCGGGCGCGAAGCGCAGCTGACCGAACAACAGAATTTCCTCGCCAACGCCCGTCTCGCCTTCCAGCAGAGCGAACTACGCAATCAGCGCGACATGATGAGCGTCGAGCGTGAGATCGACCGGCTGGCTGACGATCTCAACCGCAAGCGACCACTGGAGAGTCTTGGGGGAATATCCCCTCAGGCGATCCTGAACTTGGAAGCCGACCTCAAACACAGCCGCGCCGAAAAGGATTCGATCAACACGTCGCAACTCGCCGAGCGTGAGATCGCGCGACGCAACCTTTCCCAACTTGAAAGCTCAATCGGCAGGATGACGCAGAGCTTGACCCTGGTACGCGAAAATCTCGACAACCTCACCGTTACGGCGCCCATCGCCGGTCAGGTTACCGGGTTCGAGTTGAATGTGGGCGAGGTGATCGGCGCCGGCCAGCGCATTGGCCAAATCGACAGTGTCGACAGCTACAAGATCGCTGCCGTGGTCGACGAATTCTATCTTGGACGTATCGCTTTTGGCCAAAACGCCAGTGCGGATGTCGGCGGTCTCACGTACAGCCTGCGTGTCGCGAAGATCTATCCGGACGTGCGCGAGCGCCAGTTCACCGTCGATCTTGCCTTCACGGGCGAGACTCCCTCAGACCTTCGGCGCGGTCAGAGCGTCCGTCCCCGCATCGAGCTTGGTGAAACGGCGCAGAGCCTCGTCATCGCCAACGGCCCCTTCTACGACGAGACGGGCGGCGTTTGGGTTTTCATCGTCTCGCCGAATGGATCGAACGCCACGCGCCGCAGCGTGACGCTCGGTCGTCGCAATCCAGAAGCCGTGGAGGTGGTCGCGGGCCTCACCGCCGGAGAGCGCGTGATCACTTCAAGCTATCAATCCTTCAAGGACGTCGATCGCATCGACCTGAACTAAACGCACGGAAAAAGGGGACGACATGCTCAAACTGACAGATCTTCGGAAGGTCTACCGTGCAGGCGAGATCGAGACCAACGCACTCGATGGCGTCAATCTCACCATCGGCAAGGGCGAGTTCGTCGCCGTGATGGGCCCCTCGGGTTGCGGCAAGTCCACCCTGCTCAACATTCTCGGCATGATCGACAAGCCGACCAGCGGCAAATACGAACTCGACGGGATCGAGATCTCGAAATTTCCCGAAGGCAAGCTGGTCCACCTGCGCAAGCAGCATTTGGGCTTCGTCTTCCAGAGCTTCAACCTGATCGACGGGCTGTCGGTTCGCGACAATGTCGCCCTGCCCCTTCTTTATTGCGGCGTGTCCTCCCCTGAGCGCCGCGAGCGCGTGCGTGAGGTCCTCGAACTCGTGGGCCTCAACGCACGCGCCAAACACAAGCCGGCGCAACTTTCCGGCGGTCAGCAGCAGCGCGTCGCCATCGCACGCGCTGTGGTCAACGATCCGAAGCTCATTCTCGCGGACGAGCCGACCGGCAATCTCGATACTAAGTACGGCCGCGAAGTGATGGACATGCTGCACGTTCTCCACCAGCACGGCGCCACGATCGTGATGGTCACGCACTCGCATCATGACGCGCGCGAGGCCGGACGGATCATCCACATGCTCGACGGCAAGGTAGTCTCGAAACCCGCCGAAGAGCTGATGGAAGAGGCGGCCCTCGCATGATCCGCCACTATCTCGCCTCCGCCTTCGCCAACATTGTCCGCACGCCATTTACGACGGCGGCGAATATCCTGACGCTGGCGCTGGGCCTCGCTTGTTTCCTGGCCGCCTACGGCATTGCGACCTACTGGCGCTCCGCTGATAGCTACCATTCCGCCGCGGAGCGAACCTTCGTCATCGGGCAAGGTTATAAGGAGGCGGGCGCCGAGACGGCCGGCATTCTGAACACTGGCGCATCAGCCACCATCGCACGTTACCTGCCGGGCGACGTTCCCGAAGTCGAACGCATCGCTCGCGCCACTTCCTCTCCGGGGACTACGGTGGCGGTGGGAGAGAACAAGGCGCGACTCGATGCTGGCTATGTCGACCCTGCCTTTTTCGAAATGTTCGATTTCCAGTTCGTCGCCGGCGAAGCCGCGCGAGTCACGACTGATGCGAACAGTATCGTGCTGACTCAAGCGACTGCTGCGCGGTTGTTCGGAGACAAGCCGGCGCTCGGACAATCTGTGCGGATCGGGAATGCCTGGGATGGAGTCGTCACTGGCGTGATCGCACCGGTGCGTCAGCCTTCATTCATGGGCGATGGACCCAACGCAACATTCGCGTTCGACATGCTTGCGCCTTGGCAACGGTTGGACGGCGCAGCGAATCGCGAGTCAGATACGGCTTGGCGCGCGATGAGCGGATATACGTTTGTCGTCGTCCGTCCTGGCGTGACGCTTTCCTCCTTCAATGCCCGTCTCGGAAGCTTCATCGATGCGCGCGTACCGCCCGAGCAGCGAGAGCGCGTCGACCTATTCTTACGCGCCGTTCCGCTGAACGAACTGACGACGCAAGGACTCGACAACCTCCTGTTCACGCAAAGCGGAACAGATCTATCGACGATCTCCGTGCTGATCACCTTGGGGGCACTCACCCTTCTCGTTGCCTGCGTTAACTACGCCAATTTGGCGACGGCGCAGGCAGTCGGTCGCACAAAGGAGATCGGCATGCGCCGGGTACTCGGGGCTGGGCGCGGCCGGATCATGATGCAAAGCTGGCTGGAGGCCTTGATGCTAACAGCCCTCGCCGCCTGCGTCGCGCTGGTCGCGCTGACCGCAGCAGCGACCGCAATCGAGTCTTCCACCGGCGTGCAGGTTCTCTACTTCTTGGCTGACGGTGTTCACTCCTTGGCAGTGATCGGAGGTCTTGTCGCTGCCGTCGGCCTCTTTGCCGGCGCCTATCCGGCGCTTGCGCTTTCGCGCGTGCGGCCAGCAGAGGCATTGGCCTCGGGTAGGTCCCGCACGGCGCCGCGTTTCGTCGCCCGCACTCTGGTCGGCATCCAGTTCATGAGCGCAAGCTTTTTGCTTATTGTTCTGACGGTAGCCCAATTGCAGAAGGCTGAACTTGAAAGAACGGCCATCGGCTCGCTGGAAGATCCTGTCGTCATACTAAATGGCTACGGTGCGCTAGACGTCCCCTTCGAGACACTGCGAGCCCGGCTTGAAGCCGATCCGCACATAAAAAGCATCGCGATATCGGAGCGGCCGCCGTTCGATACATCGCGCAATGTCGGTATTTTTGCGCACTCTGCAGAGGCAGGCGCGACAGTCTGACCCGCCAGAATTCGGTTCGTTAGCGAGGGTTACTTCGACACGATTGGCCTCAAACTCCGGGCCGGGCGCGCATTCGACCGCAACCGCGACGCAGCGATCACACAGATTGACGCTTCGCGTGAGCAAATGCTGATCATCGACGAAGCTTTGGTTCGCCAAATGGGCTTTGCCTCGCCGGAGGCGGCGGTGGGCCAACTTATCTATGCTCCCAACCCCGGAGGAGCAACCGTCACCGCTCGCGTGATTGGCGTGACTGCCACCGAGACCTCCGATCTTCAGTCGGTCGAGACACCATTCGGCCCGCTCGAAGGGTCTGTCTATGCCTTCTCGCTGTACCCTGGGTACGGCTATTACCTGCCCCTGATCCGTGTGGCCAAGGAGGACGTCGCCGCATCGCTCGCCGCGATCGAGACGGCCTTGACGGAATTGGCGCCGCACGGCCTGGTCGATCTGCAATTCTACGACGATCGCTTCCGCACGGCGTATCGCCAATATGCCCGCGTCGGTCAGCTCTTCATGCTGCTCGCGGCCACGGCCTTCTTCATCTCGTCCGTCGGTCTTCTAGGCATTGCGGTTTATGTCGCCAGCCGGCGACGTCACGAGATAGCGGTCAGAAAGACACTTGGTTCAAGTGTGACCCGAGTGGTGAAACTGTTGCTCACCGACTTCTCGATCCCCGTGCTGATCGGGAACCTGTTGGCTTGGCCGCTCGGCTACTACGCCGCGCAGACCTACCTCTCAGCTTTCGCGCATCGCATCGAGCTCACCCCCGCTCCTTTCCTTATCAGCATGTAGATCACACTCGCCATCGCCTGGGTTGCCGTCATTGGCGTCGTGCTGAAGGCCGCCAGCGTTCGGCCTGCAGAAGTCCTCAGGCAGGCATGAGGAGCATCCGATGATCCGCCACTATCTAGCCTCCGCCCTCGCCAATATTGCCCGCGCGCCCTTCACCACCGCAGCTAATCTTCTCACTCTGGCATTAGGCCTTGCATGCTTCATCGCTGCGTTCGGCATCGCGACCTATTGGCACTCTGCTGACAGCTACCATGAGCGGGCAGAGCGCATCTTTGTCGTCGGCCAGAGCAACAGCCCCAAGGGCCAGGAGCCAAATCCGCTCACCGCGATGAGTTCCGCGACGATGGCGAAATACCTGAAGCAGGATTTTCCCGAGATCCAGTACATTGCCCGCGCAACCCAGACGGCGGATGTGGCGGTGGCATCGGGAGACGCCAAACTGCTGCTCAACCAAGGGACGATCGATCCAGAGTTCCTGTCCATCTTCGATTTCGACTTCATCGCGGGTGACCCGCACACTGCCCTCTTGGCGTCCGACGGCCTGTTACTGACCGAGTCCGCAGCTGAGCGGCTCTTTGGCCGCGCTCCTGCAGTTGGCCAGCGCGTGCGGATCAATGGCTCGCAGGATTTGACTGTTACCGGCGTCATCCGCGTCGTGCAGCAGCCGTCGTTCATGGGCGACGGTTCTGATGCAGTCTACCGGTTCGACATGCTGCGCAGCTGGGCAGGCAACAAATCTACGGCCGATCTCGACACGCGCGAAGACTGGATCACAATCACTCCGTTTACTTTCGTTGCGCTTTCGCCAAACGCGTCCGTCGACGCTTTCAATGCGCGCTTACCCACCTTACTCGACAGACATCTGTCGCAACAAGCCAAGGACATGGCTGAGACGATCGTGCACGGCTTCCCGGTGGCGGAACTCACGACGTTCGATCTCGACAGGCGTCTCTTCGCCAATAGCGGTCTCAACACCTCAGCCGTCGCCATCCTCCTCGGGCTGGCTGCGCTGATCCTGGCGGTCGCCTGCGCTAACTACGCCAACCTCGCTACAGCGCAGGCGGCCAGCCGGGCCAAGGAAATCGGCATGCGCCGCGTGCTTGGCGCCGGAGCGCTGCGCGTGATGGTCCAGACATGGTTAGAAGCCATTGTGCTGACGGCCATCGCCGCGGCCATCGCCATTCTGACGCTCGCCCTTGCGGCGCCGGTCATCAAATCCTCGACGAGCATCGACGTCCTCTACTTTTTTGCTAGCGGATGGACCGGTTTCGCCATCGTGAGCGGCCTGACTTTATTCCTCGCCTTCTTCGCTGGCGCATATCCGGCGCTGATCCTGTCGCGCATACGGCCAGCGGCAGCGCTAAGGTCGGGGAAGTCGCGTTCGGGTTCACGCTTCGTGGCGCACATCCTTGTAGCCATCCAGTTTGCCAGCGCCAGTTTCCTCATGATCATGGTCACGGTTACCCAGCTGCAGCGAAGCCATGTCGAGGACACGGTCCTGGGGTCGAAGGAGAGCCCGGTTGTCGTGCTGAACGATCTTGTCCGCGCAGGCATCGACTATGAAACCCTGGCGAACCAGCTCGCCGGCAAACCGGGCATCGAGGCTGTGTCGGTTGCCGACCTCCCCCCCTGGAGTCCTGGGTTCAACGGCATTCTGCTTGCTCCATCAGCTGATCCGAATACGGCGTCGTCGATGGTGATGATCAAGACGATCGGCCATGACTATTTCGACGTATTCAGCCTCAAGCTGCTGGCAGGCCGCGTGTTTAACCGCGACACAGAAACAGCTCCCGCCTTCCTGCTTGGGCCAGGTACGGCAAAAATTGTGATCGACGGGTCCCTCTCGGACGCGTTCGGCTTCGCCACGCCGCAGGCGGCGATTGGAAAGACGGTGTTCGTGCCCGCCTCAATGATGGGCGGCGCAGCTAAGCCCGCTGTGATCATTGGCGTCACCGACGCGGAAGCGATCGGACTCGAGGCGAATCCCGTCAAGGGCATTGCCTACCAGTTCGCTCTGCGCGCTTATCAAGGTGAGCAGCGGCCGGTTGTACGACTCTCCCGCAGAGATGTCGCGGCAGGCATTGCCAGCATCACCAGTGCTTTCGACGATATCGCGCCAAGTATTGCTCCGGAGATTCGTTTTTACGATCAGCAGTTTGAACTCAGCTATCGCCAGTACGGCCGTATGGCGCAGATTTTCATCGCGTTGGCGTCGGCGGCCTTCATTATCGCCTCGATCGGGCTACTCGGCATCGCCATACATGTCGCTGCCGGACGCCGACACGAGATCGCCGTGCGCAAGACACTGGGCTCGAGTGTCTTGGGGGTAATCCGTCTGCTGCTGACTGATTTTTCAATTCCCGTTCTGGCGGGAAACCTGCTGGCTTGGCCTCTGGGTTACCTCGCCGCGCAAACCTATCTATCGGCCTTCGCGGATCGTATCGGGCTTACCCCGTCGCCGTTCGTCATCAGCATGCTTATCACCGTGGCAATCGCATGGGCTGCTGTGATCGGCGTCGTGCTTAAGGCCGCGAGCGTACCCCCGGCCGAGGTGCTTCGGCATGCATGATCGTGATGCGCTCCAATCGAGATACCTGCCTTCTCTCCAATTCTAGTCGGGATCGACGGCCAAATGGTGGACACAGCGCCCAGGCTCTCTTGAGTGACACGATATCTGCTGCTGACGTGGGGCGGTTCTGGACCAACTTCCACCAATCACGCGCGCTTGATCGAACAATCAAAAGCCAGCAAGCAGTCATCATCGGAATGATGACAGCTCAGGCCGCTTTGGAGCCGAACATCATCGCCCGCAGTTCGGCGATCCCGTCCTGAAGCAGCTCCAGCGCGCTATTCTGCCAATCGAACGGTCCCTGCACTTTCATACCAAGTTCGATCTTGGCCAGGGCGCCTTCGATGGTGGTGGCCGGGATCTGGCTGATCTCATCCGCTGACACCGCGAGTTGCTGCAAGGTTTCTCTTATCCGGGCGTCGAGCCCACGCATTGCCTGTGCTTCGGGAAGGTTGCTGCGTGTCGCCCTCTCGCAGCCGATCTTCATCCGCTTGGCTTTGTCGAACAGCTGACTTTCGGGCTCTTGCCATTCCAGCTGCATGGCCGTGAGGCTTCCATCAGCGGCAATCCATTCGGCCGCCAGTGTCACCAGCCCATCGCCTCCGACGGATGGTAAGGCGGCGGCTACGATCGGTGGGAGACGCATCGGCACTACGGCCGGGACAGCGACAGCGCTGATAATCAGCGCTGTCGCGAGATCTTTGACATGACGCACCTCCAGCCATGGGACCGCGGTCGCGCGAGACGTGGCCCTTGCGCGTGAAATCTGACAAACGTTGCGATACACTTTTTGGGTAATCCAAGGCCCGAGAGGTGTTAACACTAAATGTGCAATTAGATACATAAAGAGTGCAGTTATGACGTCAGCGCAGTTGCGAGCCGCCAGAGCCTTACTGGACTGGAGCCAGACGACACTCAGTGAGAAATCAGGATTGTCCGTCGAGACAATCAAGCGTCTTGAGCGGATGAAGGGATCGTTGGAAGCCACCAAGGTCTCGACGCTGGAAGCGATCACCAAGGCCTTCGACAAGGGCGGCGTCGAGTTTACGAACGGAGATGCACCAGGCGTTCGCATGCAAGCGAAGCGCTGATCGCCTTACCCCATCCCAATTCCCAGCCCCATCCCTCGCGCCAAACTCCACGACATCCCCTGCCCGCGCAGCGCTCCCTCAACCTCGCGCCCCGCGAACCGCTCAAGCGCCGACCGCCACGGCACTAGGCTCGCCTGTCGCTCGCCAACGATGAGCGCCATGCGCCCCCGTGCGAGATCAATGCGCTGCGCATAGACGCCACGCACATGATTGAGCTGCACGGTCAGCACCGGCATCCCGAGTTCATGCTTGAGCCTGCCTGCAATGTCGCGAAGCTCGTTCACCGCCATCTGCTGCTTGGCTGACGGAGATAGCGTTCGCTCGTCCGGCTTGAGCCACCCCTCCTGGACCAGGAACATCTAGCGCTGCTGCAGGGCTTGAGCGTGCTGGCGGGCGAAGGCGCCCTCGCCCCGCGTTGGGGCGGCTTCGCCCGCCAGCACGCGGTCGAGATGCGTTGGCCCAAGGGCCGTCACCTGCTCATCCAGCGTCAGGTAACTGGCAACAATAGCCGACAGCGGGAAACGCCGGGCAACACGCTCCTCGAACATCATTGCCCGCTTGAGATGGTCTGGCCCCACCGTGAAGACGCCGTCGGCGCTGCGCTGGACAAGACCAACCCTGCGCATCGCTTCCAGCCGGCGGACATTGGCGTCGGCGAGAGGCCGCGAGACGTGCGGCTCCAGCGCCAGATGGTGGCTGACCGAGTAGAGCCCGCCGATCCGGTCTGCGACATGTGCGATGGCCTGGTCCGACGGACGCACGACTGGCTGGTTCGGCTCGAACATCACGATCGCGCCGCTCTCCACACCCCGCAGCCGCGCCAGGTCATCAGCCTTTTCGAAGCGGGCATAGCGCAGCTCGCCGCGACCGGTCTCCAGGACGGCGAGGAAGCTGTCGCCGAACTCGTCCGCAGCGCCAAGGTGCACCAGCTGGCCAGAGACTGGCTCCAGCGGGTCAGCCGCCAGCAGCGGTTGCAGATCGCCGCGCCTGCGATGCGGAGCAACGGCCTGCTCGACAGCCCGATAGTCCTTTAGAGCGTCCAACTTCTCGAACAGTCCCTCGGCGATCGTCCAGCCGCGAATGCTGCGCTGCGCCAGGTCCCATCGCTCCAGCCGCTCCAGCCTGGCGATCAGGTCCGGACGGTTCGCCGGCACAACGCCATCCCGCTCAAGGCCCGCGAGCCGCTCCCGGTCGAGATGGGTGACGGCGGCGCGCCCGATATCGCGCTGGCGCTCCTTGACCAAGTCGACGCCAATCCGCGGCCCCAGCGCCCGCGCCACAATCTCCTCCGCGTGTTCGCGGATGCCGGACGAGATCAGTCGTGAGGGGATGAACAGGTCCTGCCCGTCGAGCCGCCTGCCCCGGATAAGGATATGGGTGTGCGGATTGTCAGTGTCGTGGTGATCAACAGCGATCCACTCCAGCTTCGTCCCGAGCTTCGCCTCCAACCCTTCCATCATCTCCCGGATAAAAGGTTTGAGATCACCCAGCGCTTCACCGTCCTCGGCGCTCACGATCAGCCGGAAATGCCGGCCGTCCTCGGCCCAGCCAGCAGTCACAGCCTTGCCGTCGACGCCTACGTGATCCCGGTCATAGAACGCGACATGCGCGTTTCCGGGTGTTTCCTCGCGTTGCAGGTAATCGACCGAGCGTTCGAGCCCGGGTTCGCTGCGCTCCACCTTCGCTTCGCGAGCCAGATATCTCACATGCGCCGACAATGGCGCGCCCTTGCCCGCGCCGTGCATGGCATAGCGCGCCTTCACCACAACGCGCCGCTGCCCTACCGGCGCCACGCGCACCTTGGCTGCCGATCCCTTCCGGAAATGCGCCCGCAGACCTGTGCGTGGCGCCACACGCGCCTTCGGACCGCGCGCTATCCCTGACGCCTGACGGACCGCCGCCCTCACCCGCTTGAGATTGGGCGCATGGTCACGGCCGATCCTGCCGAGCCTCAGTTCAAAGGTGTCATCGCGCGTCGCCATGCAGCGATACTGCCGTCGAACCCACGCGGCTCCAGCGCTTACACCCAGCTGTTGAGAACGCGGCACATCCACGGCGCACCTAATCCGATCCACGGTGGAATCTTCTATGTGCAGACAGGGCCCAAAGGCCCGCAGCACGGCACGTGCTTTATCTTGCCCTAAGCTGCTCTCCCAACGCCCTCAAACCTATTGCCTCCACACCTCCAGTCAGCGGGAAGGAATCTTCGCCTACGTGAACGATGAGCGAGCGTTTCGGCTTCAGACCCTCGATCGCGCTGTGCAGACCCTTCGAGACCGATGGTGATGCACTGCGCTTGATCTCAATCGCCCAGCGCTCGCGTCCGCCAAATTCGAGAACCAGATCGACCTCTGCCCCGGCGGCGGTGCGATAGAAACTCGCGGCAGCGTCCGGCGCTGCGGCGATCAGCGTTTCAAGCACGAAGCCTTCCCAGCTTGACCCCGCGACAGGATGGCCGAGTACTTCATCCAGATTGCGTAGACCAAGCAGCGAATGAACCAAGCCGCTGTCGCGCACATAGACCTTCGGCGACTTCACCAGACGTTTCCCGGCGTTGCCGATAAAAGGCGGCAGGCGTCTCACCAGCAGCAGGTCGGCCAGGAGGTCAATATAGCGTGAGACGGTTGGCGAGGAGACTCCCAGCGACGCCGCCAGCCGGGAAGCATTAAGCAGCTGCCCCTGATTGTGAGCCAGCATCGTCCATAACCGTCGGAGGGTCTGCGCCGGTATGCGCGGTCCGAACTGCGGTACGTCGCGTTCGAGATAAGTTCGGATCAGGTCGCGCCGGTAATCGAAGCTGGCGCTGTCGGACCGCGCCAGCAGGCTGTCGGGAAAGCCGCCGCGGAGCCAAAGCCTCTCCTGGGAGCGCCTGTCGGCCTCGACCTCCAGACCTGTCACGGGCGTGAGATCGACGTAGGCAATCCGGCCTGCCAGCGTCTCGCCAGACTGGCGCAGGAGATCAATCGAGGCGGACCCCAGGATCAGAAACAGACCGGTCCGGCGTCCTGCCCGTCGGGAGCGATCAATGACGCCGCGTAGCGGCTGGAACAGGTCCGGGACGCGGTGGATCTCATCTAGGATGACAAGCTTGCCCTCCTGCTGCTGGAAGTAAAGTTCCGGCTCCTGCAACCGCGCCCGATCCTGCAGCGATTCCAGATCGAGATAAACCGAGGGCCGGCCTTCAGCGATCTCGTGCGCCAGTGTTGTCTTGCCGACCTGGCGCGGTCCGATGATCGCGACAGCGGCCTGCCGGTCGAGAGCGGATCTGATTTCAACTTCGGCGAGTCGCGGGATCATTCGCGCATATTTAATAGGTCATGTTAAAAATGCAAGGATGCCGCTTACTTCTTCAATCGCACATCAGGGCCGCCGTCTGTCGTATCATAACGATCTAGAAAAATAATCCCGGCTGTTTCCAAAGCGCGCTGTACTGCTTCAGGGTGTCCGTGAAACCGGCAGCAGCCCGCTTTGAGGGCTGGGGCCATGAACAAGAAGCAGATACCGAAGTATTCGCCTAAGATACGCGAGTGTGCCGTACGGATGGTGATGGAGCATGGGGCGGTTCGCATTCGCCGTGAACGCAAATCTAGGAGACTCCAATGGTTTAGGGCCTCACGAGAAAGATCTGTATTGCTCAGTTTTAGATCAGAGGGCTTGATACGCTTTTCCCAAAGGACTGAGCAGCTTCAGATCGTTACGTAGCATCATTTGGGGTCCACACTGTCCACCCTCCAACCGGCATTCTCATCGTATCGGGCCGTGGACTGAATCATGATACCACCGCGCTCCAGTCTGATCTCGGCGAACCAGCTGCCATTGCTGTCATCGCGGCGCAGAACCACAACAGGCGTTTCGTCGTGCCGCGCTTTCCATTCGTCACGCAACGTCTCCACGGCAAGCATTTCTCTCTCGTTTGACGCCTCAAAATCTGCAAAAAGGGATCGGCGCAGACGAATCTCCGCTTGAGCCCAGTCAAGCCAATCCGGTTTTGGCGAAGTCTCGCTCGCCGCGCCTGTCGATCGAACTTCGAAGTTCAACCCAAACGGAACTAGTGTTCCGATCCTCTGCATAACCGCCAATCGCACCGGCCGACCAAGCTCACCGATCCGGGTAGGAGTTTTCGCCTCGTCTTCCCATCGGACGCCCTGCTCGACGCCATACCCTTTGTCCGGATCCAAAGCGTTCGCGGCGCCTTGTCCGCGCCGCGCCCTGTCGGCTCCCTCTTCCTGATTGCGCGTGACCCTTCCCAGTGCTTCGGGCATTCGGGAATCGTCGAGCGTGTAAACTGCATCGAGCAGATGACGGGGATTTTCGCTAGCGAGCTTCAACCCGCCCCGGATTTCTATCTCCCTCAATCCCGCCCACAATCTTCCGGTATTGGGATAGACATAATTCGCGACCGGAAGCAAAGAGCCAAACCAGTTCGCTGTTGCGTCAGCTGCCGGAGCGGGCGCCACAAGCTTTAGACGCGGAGCACGTCGCTCCGATTTTCGGTACGGATCAGCCAGATCGGCATGACGATGCAATCGGCCGGCCCGCTGAACCAACAGATCGATGGGCGCCAAGTCGGTGACCATGTTATCAAAGTCAAGGTCGAGCGATTGTTCGACGACCTGCGTCGCCACGAGAATACGTCCAGCACGCGCTTCTATCGTAGACGCCTTGCCAAACGCGCGAAGGGTCTCAGCCTCGATCCTGCGCCGGTCCGCCATCGAGAATCGCGCGTGAAAAAGGGTGATCTTGCCGCTTTCCGCCAAGTCCGGCGCTGCTGCGCGTAGCCGGTCGAAGCTCGCTTGAGCATCGCCTACGGTGTTGCGTATGTAGACCCCGCACTCGCAAGCTCGAGCGCGTTCAAGAAGATGCATCTCGGCGTCCTCAGGTCCACTGAAGCGATCAACAGGAAGGTCACGTCTTGTACCTCGCATTTCCTCCTCGCTGCCGTCCAGCGGTTTGGCCAGAACCTGTAAACGGCCAGACCTATCCGGCGCAGCCAGAACTGCGGACGGGAAATGGTCGCCTGCATCGAGCGGGCCGTCCAGCCTCATGCCAACGCCCTTGGCAAAGGCGGCGGCCAACGCTTGACGCTGGGCCGTGGTCAGCGTCGCGGACAGCACGATGACCGATCCGCCCAGCGCCGTCTGGAACATGATCAGGCGCTCGATCAGTGCGTTCATGTACGGGTCATACGAATGCGCCTCATCAAAAACCAGAACGCCTTTCGACAGAGCAAGCAGACGCAACACGTTAAACTTCGATGGAAGCACCGCCAGCAACGCCTGGTCGATAGTGCCGACGCCTATATCCGCGAAGAGTGCTGTGCGTTTGTCGTCATGCAGCCATCGCGTTCTCTCCGCCTCGGCGGGGCTGTGGTCGTCTATTCCGCCATAGGAAACGGTGCTGGCGTTTTGGGGGCGATCGCGTTCGCGCTTCACCAACGCATGGATCAGTTTCGTTGCGCCGTGGGCATTGACGATACTGGGGTTCGCGTTTTCGACATAAAATCGCTGGAATACTTTCGTGAAGCGCGCATGGATGGCATTGGACGTCGCCTGCGTCGGCAGGGCCCAGTAGAGCCCCCTCGCCCCTCCAGCCTGCATGATCCGATGCACCAACAGGGCTGCCGCTTCTGTCTTACCCGACCCGGTAAAATCCTCAATGACCGCGAAGACAGGCGCACCATTCGCGATCAGAGGCGCCAGGGCGGCCGATTGCGCCCATCGCTGAAGCGGGGTGGGACGCGCGCTCACGTTTTCAGGCAGATCGAGAAGCGCCTCCAGCGTCAACGAAGGCGAAGGCTCGCTGGCGAGGAGGCCCTTCTCCCGCATCGCCTTTTGCGCCTGAGTGCGGGTCATCTCCCAATAGGCGGTCAGCGAGACAAAACACGAGGCGCGGCGGTATGGAAAAAACGCCTGATCCGATCCCGCCCAATCGCACAGGTTCGTCACCCCGGCGGCCAGCCAGCTGGCGCGCTGGACGTCGCGCTCAAGCGGCGCGCCTGCAAGGCCGCTTGGCGCGAGCATACCGATCACCGCACGCCCGAATTCCAGGGCATCGGTCTGCGGATCGTTTCGGTTGGGCGAGGCCCGGTCCATCGCGCGCCATTTCGCATCGCCGCCGTTGATCTCTTCCCGGGCCGGCCGGCCATGGTGGCCGCATGCCCCGGTGTAGAAGTGGCGGAAGGCATAGACAGCGTCCGTCGCCGCCATCAGCTGTTGAACGACCCCCTCTTTGAGCGCGAGATCCCAGAGCACCGCGCCAGTATGCGCATGACCGGGATCCTCCTCCTGCGGCTGCGACCATTTGAGATCCGGATCCGCGAGCGCGACGATCTCCGGCGATTTGACCTGGAAAGCCGGAGTGAACTTGCCCATGTCGTGCAGGGCGACCGCCACGAGCGTCCACGCCCGCGCATCCGCCTCGTCGAGCCCCGTCAACCGCGCCACAGCCCGCAGAATACGCGGCTGATCTTCAAGCAGGACATCAGCGCAGGCGGCGACATCCAGCGCGTGGAAGGCCAGAGGATGCCAGCGCGGACCGGACACCACCTCCGGCCGCGCCTTGCCCCAGTAGCGGGCGATGAAGTCGGGATGAGCGTGGTGCATGATCAAGCTTGCTCCCCGAATCGTTTTCGCTCAAATTGGGAGACGCTACAATCGTCGCCATTCGCATCCCGCCAAGACGGGGCTGAACCGGTTCGAATGGACGGAGAACGATAAACCGTTCCATTTCCCCGCACGCGCGGGGCTCACTACGGCCCTTCTGCGAGGCCCGATCTCCAACGGCTCCGTTTCCCGGACGCGGGCTCACCCGTGTCCCCCCGGGGGCGCAGCTGCTGAGGATGTTCGTCGTCAACAAGTCCCCAACACGGTTCGCCACTCAGGAACCAACAAGAACAATCGACTAGGGCGTAATTTGGAACATAGGATGAACATTAGACAATCTGGTTTCTTACCTTCCATTCGAACCTTTTTTCCTTGACGCCGTTAGCGTCAAGCGTATCGTCGGTTCAATTGTCGGCTTCTCAAGAATGGCGAAATGCCCCCATCATCTCTCAATCTCATCACATCGCCATGGCTCCCCGTGCGTCGCGCGTCCGGCTTGCGCGAGATGATCGCCCCGCACCAGCTGACCAAGGATTTCACTGACGACCCGATCATGGCGCTGGACTTCGGCCGCCCCGATCTGGACGGCGCGGTGACGGAATTCCTGATCGGTCTCTTCGCCGTCGGAATGGGACCGGAGGACACCGCCGCGTGGGCTGCGGTCTGGCGCGCGCCGCCGTCGCCGGAAGCCCTGCACGAAGTGCTCGCCCCCCTCGCCTTCGCTTTCAATCTCGGCGGCGACGGCCCGCGCTGCTTTCAGGATCTGGATGAACTGCAAAAAGCCGAGCTGACGCCGATCCTGCATATCCTGATTGATTACCCCGGCGAGAACGCGCTCAAGCTCAACACCGACCATTTCGCCAAGCGTGACGTGCGAAACGTGAGCTCGCCGGAGGCCGCCGCCGCTCTCATCATGCTTCAGACCTGGGCGCCCTCGGGCGGCGCGGGGCATCGTACCTCCATGCGGGGAGGCGGACCGCTGACCACTCTTGCGCGCTCCCCACGCGTCCTGAGTGATGGACGCGCGATCACAACACTCTGGGACCTCATCTGGATCAACATCCCCGAAACCAACGAGGCGCCCGCACACAACGAAAAATTGTTCCCCTGGCTTGGCCCCGCAAGAACCTCCAGCAACCAGGAAGTGGTCAACTCTGATCCAGCCATCGCCCATTCGCTTCAGGCTTTCTTCGGGACGCCGCGGCGAATCCGGCTGGAATTTGATTCGCAGGGCGTCGCCGTCGCTTATCGAACGCTGCCAAATGGCGCGAACTATCCTGCGGAAGCGTGGCGCCACCCTCTCTCGCCCTACTACAAGGAAGCGAAGGGCAGTATCCTGCCTGTTCACCCGCGCGCGGGCCCGGAATCCTATCGCGACTGGCTCGGCGTGCTAGTCAATGGCGACAACGCCTTGCGCGCGACCTGCATCAATACCCTTTCCGGCAGGCTTGAGCGGATCGGCATAGCGCGCAAGGACCGTCGCACGTCCATCCTTGCCTTCGGATATGATCAGGATAACGCCAAATCGCGCGGGTTCGTCAGCCAGTCCGTGCCGTGGATCAACGCCGCCAACCCACACGCATTCTCGGCGGCGATGTCCGCGGGAGTCGCCGCCGCAGAGGCGGCCGCCAGGGGGACACGCCATGCCGTTCAGATGGCGCGCCATGGCGAGGTCTCGCTCAGTGACACAGGCAGCGCCTTTCTCAAGCTACGCGACGAGGGCAAGAAGGCGGCGGAAGATGTCTATCACGCCTTCTTCGCTCTGACGGAGCCGGATTTCCGCGTCTATCTCGACACCGTGGCGCTGCTCGAGCATTTCGAGGACGGGCGCGAGGCGCGATCCATCTTCGCGGCTGCGTGCCGCCGGGTGGCGCGTCAACTCTTCGCCGCTCACGTCGATGACGCCTCGCGCGAACACGTGCTGCGCCGCTCCGTGCTGGCGGAAAAATGGCTGGGCATCGCTCTCCACGTTCCCAAGGCCAAAACCTACGTCTTCAATTCGCTGCAGCTAACCGTTCAGGAGACTCAGCATGGCTGATCCCGTAACGACCGAACGAAAAGGCGCGCGCGATCGTGTCGCGGACGCCGTGGCCGGCTGGCGGCGAGATCTAGGCTACGCCCATGACCGCAACAGCGCGGAGATCGCTCGTTTGCGCCGCATCGGATTGCGCGACGACGGCACGATGATCGATACCGGCGCAGCTATAGCCGTGGACGCGTGGCGCTCGCTTTACCAGCGCATCGCCAATCTCGTCGATACGCTGGAGCCGCCCGAAGGTTTGCCCTGGCGCTGGGAGAGCAAGGCGCTGCGGGACAGGGCCAACAGCGGTTTTGACACTCACCTCGCTCTGGCCGCCGGCGTGCTCGCTCATGTGAAGACGGATACCGGCGGCAACCTCGGCGGCAAACTCCGCGACAGAAATTATTCCGAACTGCGCTTTCGGCGTCTCCTTCGTCTGGAAACCGACGCCGATCTGCTGCGCGAGGGGCGCCGGCTGGTGCGGATGCTGGACGGCGACGTTCCCGTGGCAAGCTTCGCTCGCGCGCTGCTGTTCTGGGATGCGCGGGAAACACGCGCGCTCGCCCGGGGCTATTACAACGCGGAACTGTTCCGCGCATCCGCTTCACCCACGCAGAACAACAATATCGAGGACGTCGCCCAATGACCCGCTTTCTTCAGATCCACACGCTGACCTCCTACCCGGCCGCCAATCTCAACCGCGATGATTCCGGTCGCCCAAAGACCTTGATCTATGGCGGCGCAGAGCGCCTCCGGGTGTCCTCACAGTCGATGAAACGCGCGTGGCGCACCAGCGCCGAGTTCCGCGCCGCCGTGGGTGAAAATCATATCGGCAAGCGTACGCAGGAATTCGGGCATGCGCTCTACAGGGCGTTGCTGGACAAGGGTCTTGATGAAAAGGCCGCTACTGAAAAAGTCCGATCCGTCGTCGAGCACGACAAGCTGGGCAAGCTGGAAGAAAAGAAAAAGCCGAAGAAGGGCCAGGAAACCGCCGAGGATGCGGGCGCCCCCATCGAAACCAATCAGCTCGTCCATCTGGGAGAAGACGAACTCGCCGCCATGACAGCGCTTGCCGATCGCCTTGTGGCGGGTGAAGACATCAAGGCCAGGGAAGCCCTGATCCTGCAGAGGCACCCTCGCGCCGTCGATATCGCCATGTTCGGACGAATGCTGGCGGACAACCCCGGCTACAATGTCGAGGGCGCGGTGGAGGTCGCGCACGGCTTCACCACCCACCGCATCACGGTCGAGGACGATTTCTACACGGCGGTCGATGACCTCAAGGCCGTCCGGCCGGGCGCGGACGCCGGCGCCGGCTTCATCGGCGTGTTCGAATTCGGCGCCGGCGTGTTCTACCAGTACGCCAACATCAATATCGACCTGCTCGCGCAGAACCTCGGCGGCGATGCCGACCTGGCCCGCAAGGCGGTCGCCGGCTTGATCGAAGCCATGGCCGTGGCCAACCCCAAGGGCAAGCAGCACTCCACCGCGGCCCGCGCCCGCACCGGTTACATGCGTATCGAAAGTGGGGAAAAGGCGCCCCGCACGCTCGCCAACGCCTTCCTCCGGCCCGTGTCTTCGCACACGGACCAGGATCTTGTCGCCGCTTCGGTGAAGGCGCTGAAAACAGAGTCGGATGCGCTTGACCGTGCATTTGGGTCCTGCGTGTCGTCATCCTGCGAGATGGAAGTGGGTGGAGAAGGCACGCTGGCCGCGTGCATCGCTTTCGCGTCGGAACTGGTCAGGTAGGGTCGCCATGCCCCGCTTCCTCTGCTTCACACTGGAAGGGCCGCTGGCGTCCTGGGGAGATATCGCCCCCGGCGAACAGCGCACGTCCTGGACTCGTCCCTCCAAGAGCGCGGCCCTTGGTCTGGTCGCCGCGGCGCTGGGAATAGAACGGACCGAGGAAACGCGGCTCGCAGCCCTGCATGAGGGGCTGGGTTTCGCAGTTCTCGCCGAACAACCCGGTCTGCCTGTCACGGAATTCCAGACCGAACAGCGACCAACCTCGCCGGGTCTGAACAAGTTCAGAAAATCCAATGGCCGCGCGCCCGCGACCCGGGGGGAATCGCTGGAGATCAACGATATCGCCACCACCACCTCCCGCCGCAGTTTTCATGTCGGCGTGCGTCACCGCATCGGGTTGTGGACAAGACACGCCGCATCGTTCGACCTCGACGCGATCGCTCGCGCGCTGAAGACTCCCGTTTACGCCCCGTTCCTGGGCCGCCGCGCCTATTCGCCCTCGCGTCCGCTTGCGCCGCTAATCCTCGAAACGCCGACGCTCGAAGAAGCGCTCCGCCTCTATCAGCAGGCCGACAGCGCGCTTTTGAAGTCTCAGGCTCGCGAGGACAACCTCGGAGCGCGGCGGGAACTCCCAGGCCCGCAGACCATCAAGCCCGCCTTACGCCCCGAACTGTGGTGCGACGCCGATCCCGGACCGCCGCTCTCTGGCCGGATCGTCGAAACCAATATCCGCCGCGACTCCTATCGCGCCACCGGACCGCGCCTTTTCGACGAACGCCTCGAAGGCCGCGTGGATGTCGTGATGTCCGAGATTGCCCCGGAGACTGTAACGTGACGCTGCTCCTCTCCCGCGCCCGTCTTGTCACGCACCGTTCACGCGCCCAGTCCGTCGCCGCCCTCCTGCAGAAGGCCGCCGCAGCTGACGCGGGCCACGCATTAATCTGGTCTCTCTTTCCGCAAGACGACCAGACCCGGCGGTTTCTTTACCGGGAGACCGCGCGGGGCGAATACCTGATCCTCTCTCACGTCCCGCCAATCGACGAAGCGGGGCTTTGGAGTCTGGAAAGCCGGGACTACGCGCCAGATTTACAGGTTGGCGATCGCCTAGCTTTTTCCTTGCGCGCAGACGTCCAGATCAATGCACCTCCCGAGGGGCTAGGCGAGCAACGACAGCGCGGACGGCGAGAACCGTTGCATGCCGCCGCCCGGCGGCTCAGTTCTACACCGGAAGCAGTGGCGCGGGATTGGGTAGCAGCCCGTCTTGAGCGTCACGGCGCGCAACTTCTGACGATTCCTCACCAACACGATTCTGCGCGCGATCCTGATATGCACGGCGTTGCTCCGCGTGAGCACCTGCGAATTCACTTGGAAAGCCGCCTGCGGTTCGCGGGCGGATCGAAGATCGGACCTTTGCAGCCCGTCCTCCTAGAAGGCGCTATCGAAATGATCAGACCGGACGTCTTCACAACCCTGCTCGCCAACGGGCTGGGCAGATCTCGCGGGTATGGTTGCGGCCTTCTACTGTTGAGACGTCTTTCGACATAGGAGCATCGACATGGCCGACTCAAGTCCGCCGCCACCCCTTCGCCCACTTACAATCAAGGACAGGTCATCCATTGTCTTCCTTGAATACGGCCAGGTCGATGTCCGTGACGGCGCATTCGTTCTGGTCGATGTCAACGGCGTTCGTATCCAGATCCCTGTCGGGGGACTTGCCTGCCTCATGCTCGAACCTGGCGTGACGATCACCCATGCGGCCGTCTCGCTGGCGGCCCAGGTGGGCTGCTTGATTGTCTGGGTGGGCGAAGGGGGGGTGCGGTTGTACGCGGCGGGGCAGCCGGGCGGCGCACGTGCGGACCGTCTTCTTTATCAGGCGAAACTGGCCTTGGATGAAGGAGCCCGTCTCGACGTAGTACGCGAGATGTATCGCGTCAGGTTCGGAGAGGAGGCACCTTCTCGTCGCTCTGTCGATCAGCTGCGCGGAATGGAAGGCGCACGGGTCAGAGAAACCTACAAGCTGATCGCCCAGTCATATGGCGTTGCATGGCGAGGGCGAATCTACGATCCCAGCAAATGGGATGATAGCGACATACCCAACAAGTGCCTGTCCGCCGCCACCGCCTGCCTGTATGGCGTGACCGAAGCGGCTGTCCTTGCCGCCGGATACGCTCCCGCAATCGGCTTCCTGCACCGCGGCAAGCCCTTGTCTTTTGTCTACGACATCGCGGACGTCTTCAAATTCGAGACCGTCGTTCCAGCCGCTTTTCGCATCGCCGGACGAATCGCTAAGGGACAACGCCTGGATGTTCCGCCCGAACGCGCCGTTCGGTTGGAGTGCCGCGACATGTTTCGCAAGACGAACCTTCTGGAAGAAATTATTCCCGCCATCGCGAGCATTTTGAAAGCAGGCGGTCTAAACGAACCGAATGAGGCGCCTGAAGCTATACCGCCTGCCATTCTAGGGGAGAACAGTGGCGATGATGGTCATCGTGGTTGAAAATGCGCCGCCTCGCCTGCGGGGACGTTTGTCGCTTTGGCTCGCCGAGATACGGGCAGGTGTCTATGTCGGGAACTACTCCGCCCGTACACGGGATCGCATCTGGAATGAGACGAAAAGCATGATTGCGAACGGCTCGGCAGTGATGGCGTGGCAGGCCCCGACGGACAGCGGTTTCGCGTTCGATGCTGTGGGAGAAAATCGCCGCGAGCCGACGATGATCGATGGGCTCACCCTCGTTAAATTCTTACCTTTGGAACAGACCACGCCCTCGGATTGAAACTGGCTGGAACCGGCATGAAACCCCGGTAGTTATTTGACATCGTTAAAAAGCTGAACGAAGACAAATAGCTCTCGTCAAGAGTCTCTCCCGCACACGCGGGGCTGAACCGCGTTTTATGGATTGGGCTATGGATCAAGAGGCGTCTCTCCCGCACACGCGGGGCTGAACCGTCTATCGGTACCGACCGGAGAGTGGACGAGCAGTCTCTCCCGCACACGCGGGGCTGAACCGCAGATTGTAACCGTTTGTCTGCGCTACTGCGAGTCTCTCCCGCACACGCGGGGCTGAACCGCGCGACCATCGCCTTGTTGACAGTCTCCGGCCGTCTCTCCCGCACACGCGGGGCTGAACCGGCGACATGAGGCGAGTGTCTGTCTTGACTATCGTCTCTCCCGCACACGCGGGGCTGAACCGGCCCGAAACAATGGATAATCTAGGGACGTATCGTCTCTCCCGCACACGCGGGGCTGAACCGCTCACGCTGGCGCAAACAGACGGCACGATCTAGTCTCTCCCGCACACGCGGGGCTGAACCGGATACCGTCCTGACCGACTCCGATTTGCGTTGGTCTCTCCCGCACACGCGGGGCTGAACCGATAGCCAGCCCTCGCAACGGCCTGGTCACATTGTCTCTCCCGCACACGCGGGGCTGAACCGACGCAGAACACCATGAACGCCTCGATCGGCGCGTCTCTCCCGCACACGCGGGGCTGAACCGCCGGCGCGCTTGTCGGCCGGCCCTGTCGTGCGTCTCTCCCGCACACGCGGGGCTGAACCGCGCTCCGGCAGGTTGAGGTGGACGCCCTCGGGGTCTCTCCCGCACACGCGGGGCTGAACCGCCGCACCTGGCTGCGCTCAAGGTTCTAGGCGCGTCTCTCCCGCACACGCGGGGCTGAACCGCTCGCAGCGGGACTGGCGGGACTGGTGCCGGTGTCTCTCCCGCACACGTGGGGCTGAACCGCCGATCTTGAACTTCGCCAGCCTACCGCTGATGTCTCTCCCGCACACGCGGGGCTGAACCGCAGATTGTAACCGTTTGTCTGAGCTACCGCAAGTCTCTCCCGCACACGCGGGGCTGAACCGCTGGCTATGTCCGGCATTGTCGCGGCTAACGTGTCTCTCCCGCACACGCGGGGCTGAACCGGTTGCATTTGCGGTGCGCCAAAAGAACGAATGGTCTCTCCCGCACACGCGGGGCTGAACCGCGTTGGGGACCACGACGCAAAACATCCGCCAGGTCTCTCCCGCACACGCGGGGCTGAACCGGCGCCGCCATTGGAAGAACGGCCGAATTGGTCGTCTCTCCCGCACACGCGGGGCTGAACCGAGCTTGGTGTAGGCCTCGTCCTGCTTGCCAAGGTCTCTCCCGCACACGCGGGGCTGAACCGCTTGTTGCGCGAGCCTTTGGGCCTGCCTGGGTGTCTCTCCCGCACACGCGGGGCTGAACCGCAGGTGGTCCCAAAATTCGCCGCTCCCGCCTTGTCTCTCCCGCACACGCGGGGCTGAACCGCCGGCGGCATTGCCAAACGTGCGGGCGCTAGCGTCTCTCCCGCACACGCGGGGCTGAACCGGCCGCAACAGCGGCGGAAACTACAGCTAGAGAGTCTCTCCCGCACACGCGGGGCTGAACCGCGTCCGCCACGGACTGTAGCTGTAAGGAAACGGTCTCTCCCGCACACGCGGGGCTGAACCGTTCCGGCCGGCTCTCCATTTGCCCTCGCTTCCGTCTCTCCCGCACACGCGGGGCTGAACCGCGGCTGATTTACGGCCACGGCGGGGCGAAGCCGTCTCTCCCGCACACGCGGGGCTGAACCGCCACCTCGCCGGGGAACAGCGCCCACGCTTCGGTCTCTCCCGCACACGCGGGGCTGAACCGACGATCGGGGCAAGGTTGGCCGCGAAGAGCGCGTCTCTCCCGCACACGCGGGGCTGAACCGTTCTCGCCCAGTAATTGACGGCATGACGCCCGGTCTCTCCCGCACACGCGGGGCTGAACCGTCTATCGTTTGCAGGCACGCATCACATTGGAAGTCTCTCCCGCACACGCGGGGCTGAACCGTTTTTCGAGGAGTCGCCCGTAAAGGCGATGATGTCTCTCCCGCACACGCGGGGCTGAACCGGCATGCAGCGCATTGCACGCGTCGGCGATCAGGTCTCTCCCGCACACGCGGGGCTGAACCGCCCACGCCTGGACGTCAAAACCCAAGGAAGGAGTCTCTCCCGCACACGCGGGGCTGAACCGTCGGCGATTCCCTCGTGGTCGCGATCTGGACGGTCTCTCCCGCACACGCGGGGCTGAACCGCCATGCGGGCGGCTGAGACGGTGCGTCATGGCGTCTCTCCCGCACACGCGGGGCTGAACCGGAGCCGAACAAGGTCTTTGGCATGGACGCTTCGTCTCTCCCGCACACGCGGGGCTGAACCGCCGACCGTGGCCTTCGGTGTTCGCTATCATCCGTCTCTCCCGCACACGCGGGGCTGAACCGCCGGAGTCCCGAAATAGTCGGCGACGTAGGCAGTCTCTCCCGCACACGCGGGGCTGAACCGCGCTTTGCCGGCATGGAGACTGCCGGGATCAGGTCTCTCCCGCACACGCGGGGCTGAACCGCATAGGCAGATGGCGCACTACATGAGGAGGGTGTCTCTCCCGCACACGCGGGGCTGAACCGCCTTCCTGACATCCCTCCAGATGTCGCCCAACGTCTCTCCCGCACACGCGGGGCTGAACCGCCTGACCGAAGCTGCGATGCGCGGGCGTGGCGTCTCTCCCGCACACGCGGGGCTGAACCGACTGGACTGACCCGACTGCCGATCCGTTCAAGGTCTCTCCCGCACACGCGGGGCTGAACCGGCGGTGTTAACGCCGAGTGGCAACGCATCAAAGTCTCTCCCGCACACGCGGGGCTGAACCGCATGTGCGTATTTGGACGTGGTCGCGATGTTTGTCTCTCCCGCACACGCGGGGCTGAACCGGCATTTTGAGCCGCGACAACCTGATCCGTCAGGTCTCTCCCGCACACGCGGGGCTGAACCGTCGTCTCGATGCGCATCAGTTCCCGGGTTGAGGTCTCTCCCGCACACGCGGGGCTGAACCGGCGCCAGACCGATGCATCCCGGCTGGGTCCGCGTCTCTCCCGCACACGCGGGGCTGAACCGCCGCCCTTGATGCAGAAGTCGCGAGTCGTCGAGTCTCTCCCGCACACGCGGGGCTGAACCGGAATCCCGCCTAGCAATTGCTAGGGAACTTTCGTCTCTCCCGCACACGCGGGGCTGAACCGCCGGCCGACGATCGGCAACGCCCTCAATTCGGGTCTCTCCCGCACACGCGGGGCTGAACCGACGACGACAATCGGGCGGGCGGGCCTGATGACGTCTCTCCCGCACACGCGGGGCTGAACCGCCTCAGCCGCTGCGCCTCGCCAGCCGCCGCGACGTCTCTCCCGCACACGCGGGGCTGAACCGCGGGCCTATATCATCGCCGATAACCGCCTTGCGTCTCTCCCGCACACGCGGGGCTGAACCGGCCAAGCGCAAGGCGCAGCGCAGGCGAACTAGGTCTCTCCCGCACACGCGGGGCTGAACCGGCTGCGCCACCGGCCGCGCCTGCTTCATCAGAGTCTCTCCCGCACACGCGGGGCTGAACCGGCGCCGGTCTTTTCAAGCCCTCGCCACATCGCGTCTCTCCCGCACACGCGGGGCTGAACCGACATCGTAGGCAGTGTAAGCGACGCCGGCCTGGTCTCTCCCGCACACGCGGGGCTGAACCGTTTGTCACGTTAGCCGCGACAATGCCGGACATGTCTCTCCCGCACACGCGGGGCTGAACCGGCATAGCAAGAACGCGACGTTTCAAATACTTCGTCTCTCCCGCACACGCGGGGCTGAACCGTCACGATCCTCGCCATGGACCGGACAAAGCTCGTCTCTCCCGCACACGCGGGGCTGAACCGGTGCTGGTGGCGGGATCGGTGGTCACGATCACGTCTCTCCCGCACACGCGGGGCTGAACCGCCTAGGTAGGCCAGATTATTGCGGACGGCGGAGTCTCTCCCGCACACGCGGGGCTGAACCGACAAACATGCCAGCCTTTGTCGTCTTTGACGAGTCTCTCCCGCACACGCGGGGCTGAACCGTCTATTCCATCTACACTAATGATTGAGGCAGAGTCTCTCCCGCACACGCGGGGCTGAACCGTATAGCCTGTTCCCTAATAACCGAATGCCGGAGTCTCTCCCGCACACGCGGGGCTGGACCGGAACTAAATGATCGAATGGCAAATGGATAGATAGTCTCTCCCGCACACGCGGGGCTGAACCGTCGATGTGGAGCGTACTCACGACGCTGAGATAGTCTCTCCCGCACACGCGGGGCTGAACCGGTTTCACTCGACGCCCGCGTCAGTTGGGTAGAGTCTCTCCCGCACACGCGGGGCTGAACCGCCTACGCCCTGCTTGAGAAAATCAATAAAATGGTCTCTCCCGCACACGCGGGGCTGAACCGGCATGACCACCGACAACGACGCCGCGAGCGCCGTCTCTCCCGCACACGCGGGGCTGAACCGGTTACGAAGGGGCGCAGCCTTTTCATCTTTTGGTCTCTCCCGCACACGCGGGGCTGAACCGTCCGAGACGGGCCACTCAACGCAGAAGCCCGTGTCTCTCCCGCACACGCGGGGTGACCCAGCCCCCTGAAATCCGGCCACGAATTTGCAGAGTCCTCGATAGAGAGGATGCAAGATGCGCAAGAGCAGATTTTCGGAAGAGCAGATCATCGGGATGCTGCGGGAGCACGAGGTGGGGGTG